>VMBT01000038.1_pt1 | contig 85957 bp, 44 predicted proteins | sample 4404301 | NCBI WGS metagenome assembly VMBT01 (sample SAMN12238535, study PRJNA552566) | marine metagenome | isolation source: Coastal seawater | place: USA: coastal Georgia, Sapelo Island | collected 2008-08/2009-08 | reverse complement strand
AAGCGACAAGGTATTACGCTACCTTAAGAGGGTCATAGTTACCCCCGCTGTTTACCGGTCCTTCGTTAGGTTGAAACCCAATTTCAGATACCGGCACTGAGCAGGATTCACCGACTATACACATCCTTTCGAACTAGCAGTCGGCTATGTTTTTATTAAACAGTCGGAGTCCTCTAGTCACTGCGACCAGCTCTCCTCAGAGCTGGCACCCCTTCTCCCGAAGTTACGGGGCGATTTTGCCGAGTTCCTTCGCGGTACTTTACCCGTCACACCTTAGGCTACTCACCTTGGGTACCTGTGTCAGTTCTCGGTACGGTCATCTCTGCGGCTTTTCACGGGACCAGGGCATAATCCGTCTTTCGCTCACGTCTTCTCGATCTTCTCACCATGACGGTTCTCCGATCGATTATAGAACGCTTCGACACTCCATGACAGAAGTGCACGAACTAGCCCTAGCCGTCACCATAAATTGCAGAGAGGCTTACGAATATTAACGCAATTCCCTTTCGATCAAGTCGGTTAAGATTGACCTTAGGACCGGCTAACCCTCGGCTGAAAAACATTGCCGAGGAACCCTTACCCCTTCGGTGGTATGGATTCTCACCATACTATGCTGCTACTCTTCCCTAGATTCTCATATGTACACGGTCCACGAGACCTTACGACCTCGCTTCTACCCGAGCACATCGCCGCGCTACCTCATCTTCTTTCGAAGGATCAGTGTATCGGTGACCAGTTTGAGCCCCGTCCATTTTCCGGGCCCGCAAGCTTGACCAGTGATCTGTTACGAACTCTTTCAAGGATGGCTGCTTCTAAGCCCACCTTCTGGTTGTCTTCGACCACGGACGCCGTTTCTGATTAACACTTAACTGGTACTTTGGGACCTTAACACTGAGCTGGTTTATTCACCTTTCGTCACGGTAGCTTACCCACCGTGGCTCACTCCCCGCTTCTACGGCGATAACAACTTCGGAGTTTGACAGCGTACCGAGGGATTGCTCCCCCTAAATACCCAATCAGTGCTCTACATCATTATCTACCTCAACGGAGATCTACCTGCGAGTAGTCTCGCGCGGAACCTGCTATTGCCCATCTCGATTGGACTTTCACCCCTATACCCAGCTCGTCCGAGCGATTTGCAGATCAGCAACGGTTCGATCCTCCACCCAGCTTTCACCGGGCTTCAATCTGGCCAGGAATAGATCGACGGGCTTCAGGTCTCCCACCATTGACTTCGGACGAGCACATCCCGTCCCTGACCGCTAAAGCGGCTGCGGACTTGTCGGTTTCCCTACGGCTTCGCAGATTAACTGCTTAACCTCGCCAATGATCAGAACTCCCAGGGGCATTTTTCGAAACGCACGAATACACGCTGCTCATATCTTCGCTTTCACGCATATTCAGCCTGTTCCCGACTGGTTTCAGGTTCTTTTCACATCCCGCCAAGGATACTTTTCAGCTTTCGATCACTCTACTTGTCAACTATCGGTCTAGAGTAGTATTTAGGATTGGAGGTTTCTGCCCCCCATATTCACGAGCGATATCCAACGCACGCTACTCAGGAATCTGTCACAAAGCCATATCATTTGCATGTACGGGGCTTTCACCCTCTATGGCACGCCGTTCCAGGCGATTTCCACTTCCATGATTTAGGCTGAGACAGTCCATACCCCACATCTCTCCAAGGTTTCCCAAGGAGATTCGGTTTGTCCGATTCCGTTTTCATTCGCCACTACTTACGGAATCTCGTTTGATTTCTTTTCCTCCCCCTACTGAGATGCTTCAGTTCGGGGGGTTCCCTTTCCTGTTGAGGAATGGCGCATAGCGCCAGGAGGTCCCATTCGGCAATTCGCGGATCCAAGAGATTCATGCCTCTCCCCGCGACTTTTCGCAGCTTGTCACGACCTTCTTCGGCTCTCTAGCCGAGCCATCCCCCAGTCGGGTTGTAGCATTTTTGATTTCTACATACCCACTATAACACATTTATTTTGTGAGGACTGAACACTTGTTCAGTCGTCTCCTCTGGTGTCCAGGCATATCGATTCTATCTGGTCTCTCAGAACACTTCGTCTCCCCGCAGGGCGGAGCGTTCTCGACCACTTCCCCCTGTATGTGCCCATACAAGGGTGCACCAAAAGCAGGCGTGCGACCTACCTTCCATATATGAACGATGCGGGTCATCACGGTGAGGGTCTGAACGCGGCATAGAGAGCCGAAAAGTACAATCACTGAGGGGTGTCAAAAATATGTTCTATTCCAAAGGGCAAATCTCCATCATGATTAATTGCAGATATACCTCGATTTTCAGGTGAATTTTCGTTATTTTTGTATAGTTCGGCAGCAACCCCAGATTCAACAAACTTATTTTCCGGGTCGGATTCTACTAAGTCAGTTTTAGATAAATCGTAAATTGGCATATGATCTAATCCGAAAGGAAGTGAACCAATCACCTCAGTCGATGACTTCGCCAGAGGTACTTGTTGGTGATTAGTAGGTGCGTGATGGATCCCGAATGGCAAATCAGGTTGCGATATATTTGTATCTACACCAAGGCCAAACGGCAAGTCTACAGAACCTTCAGAACCTCGAGGGTTAGAGTCTTGGACCTCTGCATTTCCTTTACTTCCACAAAGGCTGCATACTCCCGAATCGTTCAGGACCATTAGGCAGACTGAGCAGGTTTGCATAATCTCTGTAGACGATAATGATGTTTGATAGTATCGTATTGATTAGTCAATAATCATTCCAACTCAAAATCAGGCGGGCTACTTGGTGCCGGGCCATATATCATCGGAGTTAGAGCTAGCGATGCGAGCATCATTGCTGCAATAATCGCCATAGGAATTACATCATTGGACCATTCAATTGCGTATCTTACCACACAATAAGCGGTGGCTAATGTTACGGTTAGAATCATTATTGGGAAACCAGTCTTGAAAAATCGATTGAAAGAAATGTCGTAGCCGGCTTCTTCTGCCAATCCTGCAGCTACAACGTTCGCTGAAGCCCCGATTATTGTACCATTACCTCCCAAGCAGGCTCCAAGAGCCAATGCCCACGCTAGCGGACCTAGAGCCAATCCTAGTTCAGGATTGGAGGCTAGTTCGATTACTACAGGAACCATAGTTGCTGTGTAAGGAATATTATCAATAAATGCAGATGCTATTGCAGATACCCAAAGCAAGAGCAGCACTGCCACCATCAATCGATTACTCTCATCAGCCTGTTTAATTGTATCAGATATACCATCGGCAATAGCGTCAATTAGACCCATGAACTCAAGCCCGTGAATCATTATGAATAGACCTGCGAAAAAGATGATTGTCGTCCATTCAACAGCATCAAATTGCTCCTCTACATGATGCGGAGAAGTAACTAGTAACATCAATACAGCGCCGCCAAGAGCAATTGTAGCTACAGTAAAAATCGGGTGATGAAAACTAGAATGGGCGAAGAATGCAAAGATGACCAAGGCTAGAATAGCGCCTGATTTCTTTAACAAATCTTTGTCCTTTATGCCATATCTTATTTTTAGAAGTTCGACATTACGGTGTCTTTCCCCGGATAGCCCGTCCATCTCCAACTTCTTCAGAAGCCAAAACGAGGGGGCCATACAGATCACTACGGCAGGCCCGACGTGAATGATGAAATCAACGAAGGTTATGCCCTGGTCAGCCAACATTACATTGGAGGAAAGTGCTTGTGGAGAAAGTTGGGCGCCGATGATAATGTTAGGTGGGTCGCCGATTTGAGTTGCAGCACCACCAATATTCGAGAACATTACTTCCGCGATGATTAGAGGAATTGGTTCAATACCTAAAACACGTGCTATCTGTATTGTAACTGGTACGATCAAGAGAATTGTAGTCACGTTATCCAAGAAAGCAGAGAAAACCGCAGTAATGGTACAGAGAATAATTGAAAGTCGCCAAATCGAACCGCCACTCATTGCATAGGCTTGTACTGCTGCCCATTCGAAAACTCCAGTTTTTCCAAGAATGTCAACTATGATCATCATACCGATTAACAATCCAAGCGTCTCCTCGTCTATCCAAGTCACGATAGTACCCAAATCAGGACCGTCTCCTATTGCATGGAGGGTGATAACTACAATCACCGCTCCAATAGCCGCAGCGAGGGCTCTGTGGACCAATTCAAAGATAATTAGAGCATAAACACCTAACAAAATTGCAAACGCCGCTGGAATCGCCCAACTGGGCATTACTGGAGCCACCCATTGATCGCTACCAGTAGAGGCACCCAAGACATTCGGAAGAAGGAAAGTCGTCAATAATGCTGGGAGAAATAGCCTTTGACAGATACCCGTTCCATTGAATGCTTTGCTCATGGCCTAACGCGATGTTGATTAGCATATAGAGAATGCTAACATCAAGACTTCCAAAATACTGCTACGTTTCCTCTTTGAAAAACTAGAACGGATTCGGTTTTTTCTGCGATTTCGGAAAAAAGACTGGCTCTATCTGATGAACCTTCAAGAATCCCTTTGTTCGCTTTAATTTTAACCAATTTTCTTTTGTTCAACTGATCGGTAAGCTCGTTGAAAATAGCATCGGTCAAACCGTTCCTACCGACTCTTACCGAAACAACAAGTTCTCTATCATTAGCCATCTTTTTGATATGATTTGGTACAGACGACATTTCTATTCCACCTTACTCAAACTACTACGATGGACTCTTCCACATTCCAAGCAAGTTAGTCTTCGAACACCGTTATGAATTCTAATCCTAGAACCATCCCCTGGCCTGAGGATGGAATTACATGATCTGCAAATTAAGCCCCTTACCTTGCTTTCCGCCCTAACACCGTGACGCTTTGACACCCTTAGTAAATCTCTAGCGGCCAAGTTGGAAATATCTTTGTCTGATTCCAAAATTAAAGTTGAAAGGTACTCTATGGATTCTTCCGCTTTCTTTTTCCTGTTTCTGGAGTCTCGGCCTCTTCGACTCCTTGACATAAGAACACCTCAGAAAATCCTTGATACTGCCGCTTCCACCGATTCTCCAACTTGGTCAATAGAAGCGTTACCGTCTATTGTAATCAATAATCCTCGCTCAGAGTACCAATCCGCAAGTGGGGCAGTTTGTGCATGATAGGCTTCCAATCGTGACCTGACGGTCTCTTCGGTGTCATCTGGCCGTTGGATTAAGCGCTCGGTAATTTCAGGAGGAGCTGGTTTGAAAGTAACATGGTAAATGTCTCCTGTATCTGGATCCATTCTTCTTCCGACTATCCTTTCTACAATTGCATCATCTGTAACTTCTATCGAAATTACTGAAGAAACTGTAGCGATTTCCTCAAGAGATTCAGCTTGTGGAATAGTCCGAGGAAAGCCATCGAAGAGGACCCCCTCGTTGGCGTCATCTTCCTGTAATCGTTCTTGGATTAATCCAATAATCACTTCGTCAGGAACCAATAATCCAGCATCCATGTATTCCTTTGCAGCCATACCCATCGGAGAGCCTAACTTTACGGCGGCTCGTAACATATCGCCCGTGGAAACTTGAGGTTTACCTGTAAGTGCCACAATCCTTCCTGCTTGTGTTCCTTTTCCAGCACCAGGCGGTCCAAAGAGAACTATCGACCCTGTCATCGACTCGGCCAGCCGCTTCGTAGTCTTAAGTCAGTACCTGAGTACAATCAGGTATTCTGCTCATACCAGAGGTGACCGTAAGCAACCCATTGGTCCATCGTCCATCCTTCAGGTAAACCACCTGGAGGCAGGGGCATTGCACCGGGGGGAACAGGCACAGGGGGAGGGAGAGTAGGAGCCGAAGAGGAAATCACATCTGAAATCTCATCGTCACTAACAGACTTGCTCAAAACTTCTCCCGCCGATCCTGTTTCTAGAGCCATTGCTCTTCTTTCTGTTTTGGAACCAGAATGAAGTGCTGAACCCGACGGGATTAGTTCTTCATCCGGACTCAGGGTATTTTCAGATTCTCGGCGCATACGGATTAGCACCATTCCAAGACCTGATAGAACCACCAAGAATACTATGGCGAGGACCCAAGGAGGCAAACCCAGTGAAACAAGCAAGCAAGCAAGACCACTGCAGGAATCATCTCTGGAGCGAGATACTTCCAACAGAATCTCATTGTTGGTGATTGTAGAACCTTCTCCACTATTAGTAGAGTTCGCCCAAAATACAAAACTCGCCAAACCAGGTGATGCTGATTTTCGAGGGGATACTTGAACTGTGATTTCAACTGATTCTCCAACCGGTATCAAGTCAACAGTTGTTGGGTTGATTTCAATATTCCAATTAGATAATTCAGCCGCCTCAAAACTAAACCCTGAAGGCTGATTACCAAGATTTGAGACTGAGATGACGAAAGTCCCTGAGGAATCCGATTTAATTTCATTAAGAGTCATCGACTCTGATGACAAATCTACGAAGATCGAAGGCATAATCTCGACATTTAATTGGAAAGTATGAATGACGGTTTCCATACCTGGAGTTGTTGCTTCAACAATAACAGGAACGGTTGCATCCATCATTCCAACTGGCAGATTACCGGGCACATCCAAACCTACCGTCACCAGCGCATCACGGTTCATATCTAATGTCGAAGGGATTAATGATTGAAATCCACCGACCCAATCTTCGGGTAGAGTCCCAATACTCCAAGTCAGAGATAACGGGACATTTCCGGCATTTCTCACCCAAATGTCAGTAGTTCCAGTTTGACCTAGTGATAGCGGGATCGTTGAATCTGGGGAAGCATCTAGGGCAGCGATTTCCTGAACAATAAATCTGGTTGCATTCACGACCATGTCCCCTCCTTGCAATGTAGTTCTGAGTGTTAGTGTATTCTTGGCATTCATTTCGGCATTTTCTGGAACCATCATCTGAATGGTAACAGTGGCGGATTCGCCTGCATCGACCGAGAATTGTAATTGGTCACTTGTTTGTTGTTGACCGAAAACCAACTGAGTCGCCCAGGTATTCAAAGAAGAGCTAACTGTCATTGTGAAATCCATTCTTATGTTTCCGTCATTTGAGACAATTACGTTAGTTTCCGACAAATCGCCATTTAGTACCGCTCTATCATCTGCAAATGCTAAAGCCCCTAACTCATTACCATCCTCATCTTCTAAGTCAACTTTGTAATCGTAGCTCTCAAAGACGGTAACTGTTGCAACGTCTGTCTTAGTTACAGAGGAATCCTGTACTGAAGTCGTTACACAAGTGATGTCCTCAGTAACTCCAGCTGCTGGTTCACCTCCATCAGGAGCAGGGACTCTGACATGTATAGGAAGGGGAAGGAACTGTAGTCTGCTGAGTGGATCTAGTACGACTGATGACGATCCAGAATTAGCAATATTGACGATCCACTGGTTGGGACTATCACAACTAACAGAATATTGTGTATCTCCATTACCTGTATTTCTTATCGACAATGAATATGCTGCTGTTTGACCTGGTTTAGCGCCCAGATCATTCCCGGTTCCAGCCTGTATAGTGAATAGTCCTTCCACCCTTTCAACAACAGAGGTAATCCTAATCGTGTTGGAAATAGTTGGAGCATTCTTATCGAATAAATTCAGGTCATTGACGAAATTTCCGGGGAGAGCATATCTGGGGCCTGCGGAGTTTTCTAAATCCGCATCGACGTCTTCCAACGTCAAAGTGACAATTGTCGAGTCTCCAACCTCGCCCGATGCTGCAAGATCCCAAGGACCCGTTTCATTGAGTAATTTCCACCATTCATCTAATGGAGATTGAAGAATTCCTTGATCATCAACTCTCTGAACTGGAGTGACTGTTAGACCAGCAGAAATAGCAGATGTACCTTCATTTTGTAACATGAATTCATAGGTAAGTGAGCTGCCTGTGCTTGGATCTAATGTTCTAGTTAATGCCTGTTCGAAATCAGATTGACTTACGGGGACTGAACCATCCTCCATCAGCGGAGTTATCCTCACACCAATTTGAGAAATTGGAACCGTTAATTGATAGTGATTATTGTTCACGCCGTTAATTTCATCATTCAATTCAACGACTGTGTCTTCAGTATCAATCCTCAATTCCAAAAGATGATCCCCCGTTGTTTGGAAAACGTGGGGGAATGATAGCGAGGTAGTCATTCCGGGCCCCAGAGAGGTCTTTTCCAGAGAATATAGAATAGTACCTTCAGTTAGATCCTCAATCTCGATAGAATAAGAGCCGCTTGCTTGAGTGGCTTGGTTACGCCAAGATGCCTCAATTAGGATAGTGTCCCCTTGGAGTGGTGCTAGAATTGAAGTACTCAACGAGCCTTCAAACACGGTTAAATCTGCTATAATTTGCTCTTGCAATAATCCTGTAGCAACCAAAGCAAAGCTTTGACTAAATCCACCAGCGTGACCAACAGAAATTGACCATGTTCCGCCATTTCCGGCTGGAATCTTTATTCTCTCAACGTTGTTTAATGAGTCTGCCGACCCTCCAATTGTTGAGTAACCATTGGAAAAGACATTCCCATGGTACACTGTCCCATCTGGAGAGGTTGCAGTTAAATCTAGGTCATTGACTAATTTTGCAGCACTTTGATTGGCGATTACTGAAGCTTCTAGGTCTACCCACGCTAGGGTCACATCGAAATCAGTGCTTGAATCTACGACAAAAGTGTAGACGAAACTATGACCTGGATCTAATGCTCGGCTGTCATCAAATAGTAAATCTAAATCAGTTCCATCATCCTCTGGAGAAATCGAATTTGCAACATCAACTTGGCCCCATCCTTCTGAGGGGTTGGGGATATTTGCTTCGCCAATGTCTTCTGCCCCATTGACTAATAATGCCTTGATTAAATCTGAGCGTGGTTCAGTGATTCCAACATCACTTCTGAGGTATTGACGCACCATTGTAGCGGCACCTGCGGCCACTGCAGTAGCCATTGAGGAACCATTCAGAGCCATGTAAAGAGGGGTTGAACCATCTGAATGTGTTGATGAACTGCACGACTCACCTTGAGCGCTAGTGGCCTCCTCTGCCCTAGCTGAACACAACATAACTCCTGGTGCGACTAAATCAGGTTTGATTCTACCATCCAGTGTTGAACCCTTGGAAGAAAACGAAGGTACACTTCCTTCAGGATCTGAACCCATTGAGCCTGTTGTTGATGCCCCGATAGTAAGGACATTTTTCGCAGACCCAGGAGGAGTGACTGTATTTGTACCATCTTCTCCAAGGTCCCCGGATGAAAATAGCACTAAGAATCGAGGATTGTCTACGATGAAAGCATCAGCGGAACGAGAGTCGGAACTGTATTCTCCAACTAAGTTCTCGTTGCCCCATGAATTGGTTTGAATTCTTGCAGAATTTTGCCATGCATGTGAGAACATATCGTATAGTGAACCCCATCTTGCTAGAATTCCTGAGGAGTCGACTTCAAGTTGATAGAAATGGAATGTGGCTGCAGGCACCATCCCTAGCGCTGAAATGTCACCAGAACCATCTCCCAGAAGTGTGGCAGCGACGTGAGTACCATGTCCTGAATTACTGTCAGAGGCTGAATTGTCAGGTCCAAATTGATTGTAAACTGCTCTAACCCTTCCATCGAAATCACCATGGTCAGCATCCAATCCAGTGTCTGAGATTGCAATGACCTCTCCACTCCCGTTAAGGGAATTGGCTGAGTCGATTAAGGCTTGATTTATTCCTGCTATATCACTTGCAACGGAATTATGAATGGTTAATCTAGAGGCTTCGTTGATATGTAGAATCCTTCCATCCATTGCAAGGACCGGTATCCAAATGGCATTAACTGATTTTGGTTGGCAAAGATGAAAGTCACAAATATCCCTTCCAATTGGAGTTTCAGAAACAGACCCAAGATCGGACTGCAATTCTTTAATTTCAGAGGCAGTTAAATCAGGCGCAGGGGTAATGTCAAGGTCAACTGTGATAGCACCTCTGCCTGCAATGGAAGCAATTTGAGGGCTGACTCTCCATGAGATAGGCATCTCCCCTGCCCATCGAACTTCATCCATAGAATTCAATTCAAGAAGAGTGTTTACTGAGTTGAATTGAATTGGGATTCTGATTAGTAGAGTGTCATCAGGGATTGTCTCAATGACTATCATGCCTTTTTCCACTAGGCTTTGATAAAGTAAACTTAGGTCTCCTGAATTTGATTGTACGAGAGCAAAACGTGTTCTCTCTAGTGCATGTAAATCAATGAGATTTTCTGGACCAAGTGGAATTGGATTCAAAATAGGATCAAAACCACCATATGGAGAGTGAATTAATCCCGAATTTGGCTTCATTTCATACACGCTGGGAGTTACACTAGAAAATAGCTGGAACTTGGATTCCGATACCTCAACCTCATGAAATTCAGAATTGATTGAAGAGTTGATATCTGAGGCTGATGTGACGCCTACGGACCATCCGCTCAAAAGTAGCATAGACAGGGTAATTAGTGCAAGCCGGCGGTCATTCACAGGCCAATCGGAGAATTGAAGGGCTTTTGACCGTTCATGTTGATTGACCTATTGTCAAGTCATTAATTTCAATGAACAATTCAATCAAAGATTGTAGTATGCCCCGATAGATGCGTCGGTTTTTGCTACCGAGACTTTCCAATCAGATTCAGTCCCCATGAGTGCCCGAATACAATCGATATTTTCGGGAATTACATCACTTTCCTGATGTATTGCTTGGAAATAATAAAGACGATTTCCAACTAATTTAACTCCATCTTCCCACACAAAGATTTCATGTAAATCGCCCCATTTTCTTCCGATGTCTCTAGCCATTTCCATTACTTCCGCAGTTGTTGTGATTCTATTTTCTTCTCCATGCATCACAATTACTCTTGGTTGTTCTTTCCACATAGCAACGATTGATTCTGTTGTGAGACCGTGCCCCTCGGGTAAATCTGCAATAATTGAGTGAACATGCATTATTGTTGTTGGAACTGCGACAGCAAGCGAATTAATTTCAATTTCAGGCTTAACAGTCATTACATCAGGACCATGATGACTTGGTACTTTTAGAACGGGCTTAATTGCATTAATTGGACCTTTCTTTGAATCTCCTGGATCCGCTGCTCGGCGAATCATCGTACATTCGACCTTCAATGAGCCACAGTGCTCGTATAGAGGCACCAATGTTCGGGATAGTCCTGTGGTATTACAAGACACTACTCTCGTGCCATCAGCGTTTAGGTTGGATTCATGGTTTGCGCATGATGTGTAGGAAAGGCCTGTGAGATCGTGCTTTTCACCACCTTGGAAAATATGCTTGACACCAGCAGCTTTGTATTTTGCAAGGTTACCCGCACCCATCTTTCCTGGAGCACAATCAATTACAACATCCGCTACAGACAAAAGATCGGAAAGTCCCCCTTTACATTCGTACCCCTGTTCAGCGAATGCCGCAATTCTCTCGCTATCATCGAATGTACAGTATAGCGGAAATCCCTTCTTTACCGCCAAGTCACAGCCAAATGAAGGGCCAGTTTTGGTGACTCCAATTATTTCCATATCATCCTGCGCATCCACTGCGTCAGCGACCCTTTTTCCAATTGTCCCGAATCCGTTAATTGCGACTTTTATTGATGCCATAATGTAACCCCATGCGCCCTTTGAACGGGACTATGCCGTAATCGAACCTCTATCAACAATACTCTCGAAGACGCGGGTTAAAGTAAATGGAAAAGTAGCAATTTTCGCTATCTTATGTACCCGTCAGAATGAAGACCGAATCCTTCCCGTATGGGCTTGGAGATAACATGCGCGACATCACCGCGAGGAGTGTCAAACTAAACAGAGACCTCGACAAGATGTTGCTACAGGCGCTCGAAAGAGACCTGTTGGTACGCATTGGTTGGGGTAAGCAAGGAGACGAGAAACCCAAGAATGGGGAAATCGGAGTTATCACTCACCTTCCTGAAAAATCAAGAGTATTGTTATTGGGCGATTTAGGTGAATGCGCAGGTGCAATGAATGATGGTGGAACCTTCACTCTTCAAGGTAGTTGTAGTTCAATGTTGGGCGCGTTTCAAAAATCTGGCAGAATCACCATAGAGAAGGATGCTGGAGACCGGGTTGGGCAGAAAATGTTGGGTGGAGAGATCATTGTCCAGGGTTCCGTAGGGCATGAAACCGGAGCAGAAATGAATGGTGGATTCGTAATAGTCAGAGGCCATGCAGGATCTGCAACTGGAGCATCTATGAGTGGAGGTACAGTGATTATTCTAGGAAACACAGGAAATGACCCTGGAATAGGTATGACTGGTGGTCGTGTAATCATATCTGGCTCTTGTCCTCCACCGGGAGATGGAGCAACGATGAGAGAGATTACCTCGAACGAATTAGAGGAATTTGCAAATCATCTTGAACCGCTCGGGTTGTACATTGATTCAGACGCTTTGGTGATTGTACCAAGCGATGAACAGTCCAAAGAAGCGGAACCTCCTGAAACATCTGTTTCCGAGGGTTTCGAAGGAATCACATTGGTTCCATCAGCGAGAGACAGACTACCTGCCCACAGCCAAATCGATACTAGCTTCGCAATACATCCTGCAGGTCAAGATGAAAATCCTTTGGAAATGCCAATGCCTTGGATTATTAGCTCTGAAAACATGATTAGAAATGCTGGAACATATACCATGAATCAACCCGCCTTGGTAACTTCTGAACCTAGACCAAATGATCTAATTTTGGTAACCGAAAAAAATCTCCTAGAGGTTGTAAGAATAATCCACGAATGTTCAGGCATGGTTCTAGACCTAACAAAGATGCCAGCAATTAATGATGCAGAAATAGAAGCATTACTAGTCTCTCTTTACAGCAGAATGGCGGACAATTCATTGGTATTCCTGAAGGATAGCATCTCAAGAGTAGAGCACCTATTCCGGTTAGTTGTAGACTTAGACCTTGATGGTGCAATCGTAGATCTTGCATCTGCCGGAGGCTCGAGAGCCGCAGCGGCCTTACCGAGAATTGGACTGGTTTCACAAGCAATGAATTTACCAAATCAAGGAAGAAAGATTTTGCTTCAAATGCACGAACCACCTTCCGCAGAAGACCTCTTGATTACTATTGGAGCGGGTTGTTCTGCAATTGTTGCACCCTCCCCTGATGATTCTGAAGCAGCATTGAATTCAATCGACGGAACATTAAGAGGTTGGATGTTGGAATTGGGAATTAATAATCTCAAGGAATTAACAAGACGAAATCTTCGTGCTCAAAATCATGATACAGCAGCAATTTCTGGTTTGCGATTGATTGGATACGATAGACCGCTACCAATGTGGTTGAAAAATTGAGGTGATAATTTGCCTACTATCACATTGAGTCATTCTTTACTTCGCTCTATTCAGGAAAAAAATGGAGCAACTTATGATCCTGAAGACTGGTTGGAAAGACTATCGCAAATTGGATGCGTGGTCGAGGGTAGTGATGAAGAATCAATTGAAATTGAGGTTTTTCCAGATAGAACGGATCTTTTAAGCCACGAAACCATGGCTAGAGCAGCAAGGGCTTTCCTCGACGGAGAATCCCAAGAGCCAACAATTGCAACCAAAGATAGCGGAATCTCATTGGAGGTCGAATCTAGCCTTGAATCTGTCCGACCAATAATCATGGCTGCGATAGTCAAGGGAGTAAATAATGGAGACACCGAAGAAGAAAAAGACCAATTTATTCAATCTTTGATGGACCATCAAGAAAAATTGCATCTAAGCCTTGGAAGAAAAAGAAAATTTTCCTCTATCGGAGTACATGATCTATCGACATTAAGCCCACCTTTCAGAGTAATCACTGTCCCAGAGACACACTCATTTATCCCATTAGCCATGGATGAAAAAATGTCAATTCAGACTATACTAAATGAACATCCCAAAGGTGTTGAATATGCTCACTTGATGGAAAATTTAGATTCTTATCCCGTAATTTTAGATTCGAATGATGATATCCTTTCTTTTCCACCGATAATTAATGGAGCACATACTACAGTTAGTGAATCTACCACAGATTTCTTCATCGATGTAACAGGATGGGATGAAAGAGCAGTAGAAACCTGTTTATTGCTCGTTTGTCTTGCCTTATCGGAGAGAGGTGGATCCATTGAACAAGTCAAAGTCACGGGATTTGATGGGCAAATACAAATGACACCAAATATGGAAAGTAAAGAACACAGGGTATCTGATCGATTGATCAACAGAATACTTGGCCTGACTTTTGAAATTCAGGATATCGCCTCCGCGATTCAAAGGATGGGTGGTAACCTAGTATCTTCTCGAGCAGTCACAAATGGAGTAAACAAAGCCGAGCGTTGGGCGGATTTAGAGGTAGGAGAAAAAGAACACGTAATCGCTATGCCAAGATGGAGAACAGACATAATGCATCCAGTAGATATTGTGGAGGATATTGCCATAGGATATGGGTATGAGAATATGCCCAACATATTATCTTCCGTCCATCTAGATGCCATCCCTTTACCCTCTGCACATTTACATAGAAGAGTGCGGGAAAGTTTACGCTCATTGAATCTTCAGGAAACTCAAAGTCTTACATTATCAAACGAAAGAGTACAATTTGATAACACACGATGGAAGAGTTTGGCTACCGTTACTGAATTAGCAAATCCTATTACCATTGATCACACGATGATGAGACAGAGAATTCTTCCGAGTTTATTGCAGCTTCTAGCAGCAAATCGTCATCATGAATTACCTCAGCGAGTTTACGAAATTGGAACGGTTGTATTGGACTCTAATAATGCAACAAGGGCTGCTTGGGCGTGTGCTGAAGTTGGAGGAGGTTTCTCTGCAGCGAAAGGATTTGCACAAGCATTTCTAAGAGATATTGGAGCGAATCTTGATGATGTCGTTTGGGAATCAACTAATTTGAATGAAGGTCCTTGGTTATCAGGAAGGGGCGCTAAGGTCTTTATTTTTGGAGAAGAAATCGGACAAATTGGAGAAATAGACCCTGCTGTTGCATCTGAATTTGGGCTCCGAGTCCCAATACAAGCTGGAGATTTCGACATCGATGCCCTGGGCCGCCTTATTCCAGACCCTGTCCTCTGAGTCTGCAAAATTAATCGTCGCCTAGTAGTGCCATCGCATCGAGAAAGGATTTGTCTTTTAGATGGCTTTTATCTTGGATTAAATCCTTCTGTTTTTCCTCAGACTCTCTTTCATATTCAACAACCTCAGCCTTCTTTTCTGTCGGCTTAAGTTTGGCGGGGGCGTTCTTCTTACCAAATGGCCACTTCTTTGCCATGAACAGCGAACAGCACCCAAGACCATAGTTGCTTCTTTTAAGCGATTCATCATGAAAGGGTAGGAATCAAAGCCGAGAACGATGACCGTCTCCCATGCGAGGCAGGGCTTTGGCCATGGCAATGATTCTTGCATTGCTATCCGTGTCAACAGCGCCGAGCCAATTAAATGAGCCTCCAAAATCCTTTGATTCCGCTTCCAATGATTCTACACTTGACCTATTAATGATAGGAAATTCATATACTTCCAACAATCAATTAAGTGTAAGAGTTGAGAATTTACTAACCTCTTCAGGATTTACTCCCGAAGTACAGCACCTGACCAGTGGAGGCAAGACCCTTGCTTGGCATGGAGAACAAGCTGAAACTGAAGGTTCTGAATGGTTCAGCGCACTAAGGACTTCTCACGATTATGTAATATTACAAGACCAAAGCCAAGTTCCGGGTTTCCCAACAAGTTCATCCTATTGGCAAGATAGCATGCTGGGCGCTCAAATCATTGATGATTTAGTCGACGAAAATGGCGGAGATACCTTCTTTCTAATGACTTGGGGGTACAGAAATGGTGATGAGAGCAACAGTTGGAGATTTCCTGATTACGAAACAATGCAACGACATCTGAAAACAGGTTACTTCGCCTATGCAGAGAACCTGTCATCAAACCAAAGACCTGTGTTCATAGCACCAGTAGGGATGGCTTTTGAGAACATATTTTTCTCCATATCAAATGCTACAGATGATGGGACTATCTTCTCAGACCTATACGCATCAGATGGAAGCCACCCCTCCATTCAAGGGACCTATCTTGCCGCCTGTGTCATCCATGTATCCGTTACCGGAGAATCGTCAGTTGGTCTACCGACTACAGGAGGAATGAATCAATCTAGAACTTTAGAACTGCAACAGTGGGCAGACCACACTGTATTCAATACTTCAGGATTAACTTACCCATGGCAATTGGAAGATTTAGGGGTTGAGTTTGGAGTTGACTCAGGTTCAATATTCAACATTGACCCGGGACTAACTGTAGGTATTGCCACCAATTTCACCAATCTAGCAGAGGTAAACACAACTGCGCTAATTGAAATCTCTAGTCCTCCGGATTGGGAAGTCTCCTGGGATTACGCCACCAGCCCAGAGGTAGGATATTCATTTGATGCTCCAAGTGATATTGTTCAGTGGATAGAATTCAGAGTGACTGCTCCAGAAGTTTCCTTCGGCTATCCTCTTGCAGGTTCGATTCATGACTTTAGCGTAGCTTTGATTGGAGATCATACTGGCAATCAAGATTGGTGGAACTTTTCGCTTCGTTATGGTGAGGCGAAAGGTATGCAAATAATCGAAGGAGGTGGAATTGCTTCTATTGACCCTGGGGGTGTTGTTGACCTAGAATTTGACTTACAGAACATCGGTAATTCGATTAATTCGCTTGGAATTAATATCGCACCTGTTTACGAAAATGGATCTCCAATACAGACACCTAGCCTATCATTTGCATATGATGGCTGGACTGCAATAGTCTATGATCGCGCTGGTTTAGAAAATATGAATCCAGGTGAAATCACTACTGTTCGTATGCAGGTACAATCCCCAATTTTAAGCTCAGGGAGATTGAATATGATGATTCAATTCTGGGCGGATGGTGTTGAAGAAATTCAAAAAATAAATCAATCGATTAGTATTGTCCCGAGATCTGGCGGCGAACTTGGATTAACAAACGTAAATTGTATGTTCGATGTAAAACCCGGAGATACCTGCTTTGTGGAATTATTTATTGAAAATACTGGAGATGCCGCTTATCTATTCAATCTAAGCGTCTCTGATAAACCGGACTGGTTAGTTGTCAACATTACAGAATACACTCGATACCTCGGTCCTGGTCAAACGGTCCATGGAATTGATGTTTCAGCATGGACTGCAATTGGGTTAGAAGCAGGGCTCAGCGGCCAAGTAACCCTAGAATTGGAGGTCGATGGCTGGGTTCCTGCAGAGGTGAGTTTTGATGTATCAATCGCCGCGGTTCAGGCTTGGGAAATTATTCGCTCGGACGCTGAAGTGATTGAAGGGAGATTAACCGGTTATTGGGAAGTAAAGAATATCGGAAACAGCCCAGATGGACTGGTTGTTGCCGTCGAATGTACTGATTTCACAGAATTTGGAGTCGTCGCCCCAAATGAACAGGGTATCTCGACAGAGCAAGGAAGGTCATTTCAGGTTCTCAATATACCAATTAATCAGACCATGATTTTCGAAGTTTGGATGGATGTTCCAGGTGAAGTACCGATAGCGTCAAATGCAATTCTAACAGTCGAAGTAAGATCATTCAGAGACCCATCAGTTCACCATATAGTAGAACATTCAACTCAAATTGAGGGTATACAACCAACAGAGGCGAACGAACCAGATGAGCCAAATGTCTTGAGTAATTTTTTACAGCGATGGTTGCAAACCATTCTAATCGTGATAGTAAGTATCGTAGGAACAATCGCAGTTGCCTTTGCTATCAGACATAGAATCGAAGCAGATAGGGAATTTTACGGTAGAAATAAACAAGAAGTCGTTGTTGAAGAAGTAGGGGATTGGATGTCAAAATTTGAATCTAAACATAAAGAACAACCAGAAGATATACAGAGTCCTACAACCGACCTGGCATCCTTCAAGAAGGAATTTATGGAAAAATCAGGCGACCATTCTAGAGAGGTTTCTCCTGCTCCTGAGCCGGCAGTGATCGAAGATGCTGGAGAATTGCTTGACGACGCTCAAGCCGAAGATGCCATTCTCGATGCAATAGAAATGGCGGAACAATTGCAAGACGTGGATCTTATTCATCCGGATAACATAATTCTGGACCTAGATGACTTCGATGAAAGATTGAATTCTCTTGGGAAAGATTTGCGTGATAATGAAGACCCATGACGACACCGCCTACCTGTGGGCAACGACTGGATCATTGGAGTTGATGAGGCAGGTAGGGGACCTGTAATCGGTCCTTTGTTAGTCGCTGCATTGGCAATCCCTGCGGAAGATGTCGATATCTTATCCAAATTGAATGTAAAGGATTCAAAGGATATTCAGCCCAAGAAACGTTTACTCATTTTTGAGGAAATCGGAGAGCGTATAGAAGAAGGGGTTTGGAAATCCGGATTGATTCGTTGTTCCGCGAAAAGAATTGACCTAAACAGTCTAAATTCTGATTTGAACAGTCTAGAAGTCGAATTATTCAGTGAAGCCATTGTAGCCACGGATCTGTCAAATGATTCAGGTTTTATTCGTGCAGATGCATGCGATGTGAATGAAGGGAGATTTAGAAAAAGGCTCGAGGCATCCTTAGGAGAAGACTGGACGAACTGGAGGGTTGAAGCAAAACATCGCATGGATTCGATAGATATCGTTACAGGAGGTGCCTCTATACTCGCGAAAGTCTCAAGAGATTCAGCAATTGAAGAAATTGCCGCTCGAACGGGACTTCAAATCGGTTCTGGATATCCATCGGATAAAACTACACGAGTTGCTGTGGAAAAAATGCTCTCAAATGGTAAACCACATGACTCACTTAGATGGTCTTGGACAACTGTATCTGATATTTGGCAAAGGTTGCATGGAACTCCTGTTCCTATTCGTTCTGATCAGGGTGGAACGGTTGTACAATCTTCACTTGATGACTGGTAAGGGAGACAAGCGTCAAATGTCTGACTTCGGGCCGTAGGCCCGATAGCATGGCAGATTCCAACTGGGATTCAGAGACCATAGGTACCGTTCGTAAGTATGCTATGCAAAATACTCTGGAGTATGATGGGTCTGGTCAATCAGGGTCTGTATTAGGCCGACTGTTAGGTGAAAGAGCTGATTTGAGACCTAGAGCTAAGGAGCTAAAATCCCTAGTTGAAAAAGAGGTAGAGGCTGCAAATCAAATGGCTAAGGCGAATGGTATTGATGCCGTAAGAGAATTGTTAGCGGCGACAAATCCAGAGGCTTTGCAAAGACAAAAACAACAGAAAAGAAGCGGACTCAAACCATTACCGAATGCTATTGAGGGAAATGTGATTTTACGCTTTGCGCCTAATCCAAACGGACCACTTACTATTGGACACTCTAGAGGAGTAATGATTAATTCCGAATTTGCCAAAATGCATTCAGGTAAAGTTGTCTTGCGTTACGACGATACCGATACGAGAGTAAAACCACCTCTTCCAGAGGCATATGCTTGGATAGAAGAAGAATACGAGTGGCTCGCGGGGAGATCCGCCGATATTATTGTCAGAGCCAGCGAAAGAATGCCAATCTATCTCGAACATGCCAAACAAATGCTTGAGTCGGGATTCGGGTATGTTTGCCGGTGTAGTGCGGGAGATTTCAAAGAACTAAGAGATAATTCGAAACCTTGCCCTTGTAGAGAAAAAACCGTGGAAAATAATCTATCAGATTGGCAGGCCATGAGTGATGGCACAATTGAGGAAGGCGGAGCTGTTGTAAGAGTCAAGACGGATCTAAATTTACCTAATCCTGCACTTCGTGATTGGCCAGCATTACGAATTCAACACAGCCCTCACCCATTGGTTGGAGACCTATACAAAGTCTGGCCACTGCTAGATTTTCAAAGTGCGATTGAAGATCACCTTCAGGGAGTAACGCATATTGTAAGGGGCAAAGATTTGATGGATTCAACAAGAAAACAGACACTCTTGTACGACCATTTCGGCTGGGTATATCCCGAAACTCTGTATTGGGGACGTGTAAAGGTTCACGAGTTTGGAGGGTTCTCGACCTCCGGAATGAAGGCAGAAATCGCTGAAGGGAAATTTGAGGGATGGGCAGACGCACGTCTACCGACAATTTCTGCTTTGAAGCGTCGTGGTTTTGAAGCACAAGCAATAAGAGAGTTCTGGTTAGATCTTGGTTTGACACAGAAGGACATATCTATCTCAATGCAAACCATTGAATCATTCAATTCTTCGGTGATTGATTCGGTTTCTGAGAGAAGGACATTCGTTAGAAATCCAAGAAATATGGCACTTGATATGGATGGAATAGAACATCCGGATAAATTGCAAATCCCACGCCATCCACACGGAGAAATTGAAGGTGTTCGTGAATGGACTGTTTCCGAAGAATTTGTAATAGAGGATAGTGATTACTCCGAAGAATTACGATTGAAGGACTTCGCAGATGTATCGATAAAGGAAAATCATGCAAAAGTGAGCTCCTTGCAGAGAAGTGACAAGCGTACAATAGTGCACTGGCTGCCAATAAATCAAAGTCGAGTGGCTCGTCTAACTACACCCTTGGGGTCTGAATTTAGAATAGATGAAGGGCTAATCGAGAATATCGATTTAGTTGAGGGGAAAATCCTACAGTTAGAAAGAGTGGGGTTTGCAAAAATTGAGTGTGTCCCTGAAAGCGGTCCAGTAGAGTTACTATTTTTGCATGGTTAAAGAATACTAATCACTTAGCAAATACGGCACCTACGGTGCTGATAGAGAACTCGCCTCTAGTCGAATCTTATGAGGGTCGAATTCAAGGGTGTAAAGCCCGCCACCTTAGTACATGCAGGGTCCTCAGAGGGGTGGAGTTTTGCTGATTGTAACACTGCTTATGCTTGTCATTATCCCCTATTCACCGGTATCCGCTGACCAAGATGGTGCGTGTTGCAGCTCTCAGGAATTCGACCTATTTTTGGTTGGTAGCGCTGATGATGGGTCACTTTCACCGTTTGACTCAGATCTAGATGAAAAATTCGAGCAATTTGTCACACCCTCAATTCAGGGATTAGTAGAAATTGGCACTTGGGAAACAAATTGGGGATTACAGGGAGATTATCCCGATTCAACTTGGGAATTCCGTATTCCCTATGAGGTTGAAGCAGCCGCTGGAATCCAAATAAATGCCACAATTGGAGTGAATATTGGCAGCACCTACTTTGAGGGAGACGCTGGAGCCGGATTGTTTCTCCAAAATGAAGGAGAAGTTGGAATTTCAGTTGATGTTCTTGCGGGGGAAGTTCGCTCAGGGGATAAGATCAAACTGACTTTTTCAGTAAGGAGCTTGTCATTTTCCAGCCCTGGTGACGATGCTGGAATTCGCTTTATGTGGGGAACAGATGAGTTCTCGGGTAGAATTTCAATGAAATTTCCTCTAGTAAGTATCGATATGAAAGAACCGAGTATAAATGGAAGATTGGTATACTTCCCAGTACTTCTAAAGTCTGGATTCGGAGATAGAATGTGGTCCGCATCTAGCGGAGGAATGGTAGTGGCTAGCAATACAATTTCCGATAGCCCAATTGCAACTCCAACAAATAACGGCGTTGAGGTTACTTTTGCTTGGCAAATGCCCGAATCTGCTGATTCAGGATCATACATGGTCGCATTCCATCTCATTCCCCAAACGGCACTAAGAATAGAGGCAAATCGCACATACGACATCGCTGCAGGAGAAGGGGGAGGAGGGTCAGGTAGCTGGTATCCTGCTGTAGAACCTCTAAGGACTGGTGGGACAAATTTACTCGTTGATGTTGATGCTAAATTTGATGGAGATACGGTCGAAAGAGAAGTAACAATCGAATTTGATGGAGCAATGTCTCAGTGGGTGCGATGGGGATTGGATAACATTGGAAATAACAGTCTTTCATCCAATAGTTGGTGGCGTAATCTTCGTACTTACTCTGACAGTATTACTAATTCTGAATACAACAATGGACAGGTGGATGATTCTGAAATCGCTGCATTAAACAGCCATCTGGTTGGTTCTGCCTCAGATATGAAATCATTCTTTGCAAATGGACTGTATCTTGATGCAGAATCGATTCTTGGGGTCAATCCTGTAAATCTTGGACCTACTGAAATTACAATCGATTTAGGCCACACCCGGGCTTTCAGCGCTGAGAGCGTGACGATTAGAATTGATACATCCCACAACATAAACACAGGTGAAAGGCAGCAACTGATTGAATCTTTCATTCGACCTAGCGATGATGATTTGTATACCAATGTTGAGTTAGATGTACAGATTCGTTCTACCGCTCTACAAGGTCTTGGAGGTGTTGCAGCAGAGGATATCGATGCTAAGCATCGAAGATGGATTATTTTTGAGATTGTAACCATAGAAGAAAGCGAACTAGATACTGAGGAATCTTTCAGAGTTGAGTTCGTACCCACAGGTGGCGCTCTTTACTCGCCTTTGGTTTCAGCCATGGTTTCTGTCTTCATGCTAGTTCTGGCTCTCGGCTTGGGAATGGCGATGACGAGAAGACGAGCAAGAGTCCCAACTATGCTTACCGTTGTGGTTCTCGGAGGTCTTTCCTTAGCGTTGTATGTTTTGGGCCTTGATATGCCCTTTGTCTTGGGTGTGGTATCGTCAAGCATGTTACTGGTTTTCCCCGTAGCTTTAGTGTCTCCAAGGTCAGATTTTTCGGAGAGGCGGGAAAAAGGAACACGGGCGAATACACATGTTAATTGTCCAAAGTGCGGAATGACTAACCCCGTAGAATCTGATGTTAGACCGCTTAGGATAGAATGCACAGGTTGCGAATCCACACTCCGTCTAGAATAGTTATTCTGATACTGGAGACCTTCCAGTCAGCAATAGCGAGTCGACAAGTGAATGCGCTGCTACTATAGCTGCGTCTTGTTTCCAAAGCTTAGCTGCTCTGAGAATTTCAGAGGCTAAATCTGAATCCCAATTGGGCCCCATCACCCTATGCCAACCCAATTCTTCCATTCTAGCAGTCGAGGGCGTTGACCGTGAGAGGGCTGGACGCATTAGATGAGACAGGGCTCTTGCCCTTCCTTCCATATCTAAATCCAACCATTTGGAAGAGATTGCCTCTAGTGCTAATTCTTCTATCCAAGGAGTATTTGATAATTCGATTGAAGTAACCTCGGGCATTGTGGCTATTCTCACACTACCTTCGTCGACTAATATATCTCTAAGTGCAGTGAAAACAGGGTCGTAAGTGGTATCCAGTGCTGAATGTAACCAATTTCCGGAAATTAACCAAGGACGTAATCTTCGAACCCTTGTGCCATTGGGTGCCAATGATTGGGCGATTGCATGAGCTTGGGCCACCGTGGTTAGCGGACCTCTTCTAGGGTCTCCAGTGGAGGACACTAATCCATCAACTAGATCCAATCCAAGACTAAGACGAGGGGGCTCTGGGATATATTCCGGACCTGTGTCTTGGGAAGGCCCTAGTATGTGAATCCAAGACCCATTGGATGGTGTCTCCAATTTAAACCGACGACGATATGGCAAACCAAGGTCAAGTAGAGCTGCTTCAATCGGTGCAATAGATAGCGCTCCAATAAGTGATGGAGCGGCTAGTAACATCACAGGTCCATCCTGCCCTTTGAAACCAGATACTGCTCTATTCAGGCATGGAGCAACTGAGGAGAACGGTTCCGACTCAAGCAGTTGCTTCATGGTGTCTGCATGCATTAGGGGGTTCAAATCCCCATCGGATAGCAATTATGAAAAAACTAGTTGGATTGACTTGAAATTCTCACTCGACCATTAGTCTGAGCTGATCTCTCTTGTATGTCCAACCAGAATCAAGTTTTCCAGTGCCAATGTAATATTTGGCCAATCGACGGATTCTGGACTCGGTTAACTCTAGTTGCCTGCGATTGTGCAAATCTTTGTGATTGCTATTTATATGGTCGATCATTCTCAATGCTTGGCGCATTAGATTCATCATATCCTCTGGATACTTTCCACCAACTCCATTTCTCTCTAGAGTTTCAGAAATTCGCTCTCCGGTTACCAATCTGACATCTGGAACGGCATGTTGATCACGCAGGATAGTTCCAATCATTGCTGTTGAGTTACCCTCACCTGACAACTTGAGAATCAGTTCCTCAACTGCCTTTTTATCAGATTCAGACCACTTTGGAGCATCGGAAACATTTGGCTTATCAGAGCCGCTTTTTCCCTTACCTTTACTGTGCATTCGTGCCAATTTGGTCACCTCAAGCGGCTTGCCGACCTGCTGCCCCTCTTTAATCGCTACGCATGTCACCCAAAGGGTGTTTCATCAAAGACGGTGTTTGGCCTTGGCCAATCTACCAGGTCCCCTAGGCCATTCCCAACCTGGCGCCTCGGCCCTTGCACTACCTACTAAAACACCGTCTTGGAAGACTAAAACTTCGTCGCCAGAACGAATTTTTTGATCTGCATTGATTAGATTTGTAGAGAATAAATCACCTCGCCAATCAAAGTTAGGTATCAATTCGACTCTCGGTAGTGCATTGCAAGCATCCAACATCGGTAATGCCGCCTTAGAAAAAGAAAAACGACCTGAACGAGGATTCCATAGAGCAATTTGTATGCCGTTCTTTTCAATTCTGAAAATTGGCGGTCTACCTGTTACTATTGCGCCTTCCAACCATTCATCAGTACCATGTTGAAACCGAGAGGCTGACTTGAGTTTCTCAAGGCGATGAATACTTTCCTTAGGGTTTCGTAAATGGTATTCTTTACTTGCTTCTTGTATTGTTTCTTCTAGCCTATTTATGGAATTTGCCGAACCTGCTGATTCACCTAGTCGCGTATCGAGAACCTTAATTGTTGGAATTTCGATAAATATTCCTGAATGATTGATGATTAACTCAAACTCGTTCCGGATTGCGTAATCCCTTACCATCTCTCGGATGACTTGTAATTCATCAACATCCCAATCTCCAGTAACTGGAATATCGTAATGGGCCGCTGGCCAGAAGTCCTCTAATTCCCTCGGTACCAAACCTAATGGCGCAGTAACCATTACTTCGTTGACACCTTTTGTCGAAATCGCTCTTTGAAATCGACGATGAGACTGTGAAAGACGATACGGTTTCTGAGCAGAACAAGGTAACAACACCAGCACTTTGTTTTGATGATTGGGAGGTGTATGCAACTGTGATACCCGTCTTCTCCAGTCTTGAATTAATGGGTCATCTCTGCTGGTGTATGAATGACAAAGGAGTCTAATTCCTTCTTTAACTACGCTTTCTAAACCGGCTGAACCGGCATCTATACTTGCAGTTTTAGACATCATCGAGTCGTGCCTTCTAAGCCTCTCAACAGACCTAGGACTTGACAGGGCTTGTCGTTCTGCAAGTTGCCTAATCGAACCCTCTCGTATGGCTGAACGCGTAGCCCCCAGCGCTCTTTTCCAAGCTTCAACTTGAGTCTGTATATCGGATTTTTCTCCTGCCGTATTTTCCGGTTCGCGCGGGCCGTCTTCGGTGAGAATTACACCTCTTGCAACGGCTTCTCGTGATCTTGACAAATCGAACAGGTCTACTCCCATCCAGGAGAGTAAGGCACAATTGTCAGGCCCACCGATTCCCGGTGTCCAGATTAGCGAGGTTGGGAATCGTCTCCTAATTGCATCGATAGCCTCGACCAATTTACCTGGGCGCTCAGCAAGTTGTGGTGCATCAATTATGGCTACTATTGAAGGCTCTATGGAATCTTCCAATAATCCTTCATCATGATGTAATGATTGCCAGGAAACGGGTAATAATTGACCACCTGATGATTTTTCTCCACTGTTAGATTCTACTAAACTGGAAGGTAAAATCAAACCCTCTTCTGCATTCCAAATTTCCCCCTGTCCAAATGGTAAGCATAAATCACCGAGAACTTCGAGAGACATTTTCGCGGGAATCATACTGGAATCTCTATTCATTCGGAATGCAGCAAACGGAAGTGGGATTTCAGGGTCATCAGATGAAAGTACCAATCCTGGCGTCCATGAAGAGGGTGAGGCTCGGTCGCCAAGAGAAAAAATACGTGCAAAACGCCCTCTTGCGGCAACACTTCGGGCCAACGGCCGCTCGTCTGCACCCTCCTCCATTGGATGTGCCGAAGATGTGGTTCGCTTGAAGCATTCTAATGCTGAAGACGGTTCGAAGGGCTGTGAGTCGAACCTCAAGTGCCATTTTGGTGCTCTTGATTTTCTTAATTGGAAGTATGTCTCAAGTCAATGCTCAAAATCCGGAAGATAAAGTAACGCTTATTGATAATTCAAGTGACTTTGACCAAACAAGTCCGATATTTATTAGGATCTGGTGCCAAAAATCATCATGCCCGGGTATGGAACTGAGAGTTACCACTCAAGAAGAGAATTTTACCATGACAGATCCAAACCGAATTGAGATATCATTCGAAGCCTATGGCCAGGTAGATTTCCTAGTAATTGCCAACAGCGGAACTTCGCTAGATGATTTGCAATTTGAGATGAGTGAATGGGTGAATGCAGATTCCTCAAACATGATAATTGAAGACCAGGATTGGTTAGATAATGTTCCTAGTCCTGGAATTACCATTAGCCAAGAGGTTATTGACTCAACCTGGAATTGTCCAATCGACAATTGCGATAATATTCAACCATCCGGCACTCATTGGATAGTAGGTTCACTCATTGATGGAGATGATAAGGATTCAATCGAGATTCTTGGTAATGCAGGGGATATTATCGAGATGCCATGGCCGTTAAAGCCAGAGTCAGTAGAAATAGAATTCTGGCTTCGAAATGATTCTTCAAAGACCCTCTTAGAAGCCTTTGAAATCGATGACGATGGTTGGTTCAGATTCGAATATCCAGAGGAAGGCGCTCTTTGGCTACGTATCAAGCAGGACCCGGAAAATGGATATGCAGCTTACGAGTTATACATACTACGGCACCTACCTGGTCGCGAGTCTTCGTGGGGTGAATTATCTGCTGATTGGGGTGATGATGAACCACTAGCATTTCCATCCGAATCTCAAACCCTAAGCGGTTGGGTTTCACCAACTGACCCAGAAGGGGATACAATTCGTATAGAATCCGCCAGCAGAATGGAAATTTCAACGAATTGTTGGGATAGATTTGACGAGGTTAACTTCGAGGTGCTATTGGTTTCTTCGGACGGAACTCTAACTCCTATCGAAAATAATTGCACAAAGGATATTTTGACACTGGTCGACACAACGGCATTAGAGTTTAGAATGACTTCAGATAGTCTTGCTAAATGGAATATAGCCCTAACAGAGTATCCCAAGGGAGACGCTGGGGCGATGGGAGATGCGCCAGATAGACTATGGTTGGACTTCGAAGAATTAGGCAGTTGGCCTCAAGTCTCTTTCAATCAAAGCATTAATGCAAGGATGTCAGCAGACGAATTTATCGATATTTTTTCCTTTGAGGTGACGTCTGTTAATGGCTCTAGATTGCATATAGATTCGGACCTTACACAACCTGTAAGGTACCAAATTTTTGTTCTAAACCAGGAAACATGGGCGATTGAAAATGCCTCAAATGGCGGATTAATCGATGCTCCCTACGGAGTGCATGCAATTAGGGTAGAGAAAATTGGAGATGCTAGTCTTACATATTATGACTACAAGCTCATAAATGGAGGAGAAATCACTGAGATTGATCCCGAACAATTTACCGACCAATCAAATCTTTTCAGAGAATACTATATTTTCGCGGGATTCTTCCTTCTCGCCCCAGCGTTACTTGTTATTTTCTGGAATAGACATCGGTGGCGAGACGGTATCGGACATATCGAAATCGAACAACACGAATTACGTAGATTGAGGCGACTACGTGAACGTCTAACCTCACTACTAATAGAAGACAATACCAACGAGCAAGTAATCGAATCAGCCCTTCATCAACTCGGAGACAGCCCATGGAGAGCAGTAGTTGAAGACTGGGGAGAACCTGTGCTAAGACACAACACAGAACAAGTAGAAATTTGTGCTTGGCGGATAAATGAGGGAAGGGCTACCATGCTAATTGGAATTCGTATTGCGGAGTCTCCATGGGATTTAGCAGCAATAAGAGTCTATGCTCCCGAGGGCTCAAGCGTAAATATTGCAGAAGTATCTCCAAAACACCTTTTCAATGGTGACGAAATATTCCTGGATACTCTATCTCCACAAACCAATACATTCCTCAGATTGACAATTTCGGGAGAACCTTCGAATATTGGCTTCCATCTATCTGGATTGGTAAATGGAGAGCCCTTGGCAGCGGTACCAAATAGAGCAATAGAATGGTCATGAACGACGTCTATCTTTCGCTTCTTTTCTGATTTCATCAGTGATTGATTTACCGCTAGACAATTCCTCTTTCAATTCATTGAGTTGCTTTTTGGTAGAGCGTTTTAGTTTGTTCGGCATTGCGAGTTTTAGAAGAACCATCACCGCTCCTCTTCCTCTGCTACCTCTAGGATACGGTAACCCACGATTGGTAATTGTAATTGTATCCCCAGGTTTTGAACCCGGACTGATATTAACAATAAGGTTCGAGTCATCGATATGGGGAATTTCAATTTTAGCACCCAATACAAGATCTACATAACTTACAGGAAGAGCCATCAACAAATCTGGGCCATCTCTTTCAAACCAGTCATGTTCCCCTACCTCTATCTCGATATACAAATTACCAGGGCTTCCATTTTGATGTCTAGGAGATTCACCGTGGCCACTCAATCTCAACCTAGTTCCACTTTCAATACCAGCAGGGACACTAAACTTGACTTTCTTAGGTTGTTCTGCACGTCCTTCTCCGTTGCAATTTTTACAGGGATTTTGTATAATTCTTCCATCACCCCCACATGCTCTACAATCCTGAGTCACTTGTTGTTGGAAGGGCCCTATTCTTTCTATTCGAGTAAGACGCCCTCTTCCATCACAAGTGGGACAAACCCTAACTCCTTCTGGAGTCTGTGAACCACTACCATCACAAGTTTCACAACGATTTAATACATCGATTTCTAACTCGTCATCAACCCCTGAAAAGGCGTCCTCGAAACTAATTACATGGCGAATTAGTAAGTCAGCGCCCCGGGATGATTTCTGTCTAGAACCTCCACCAAAAAGAGATGAGAATATTGAGTCAAAACCCCCTCCGAATAAATCATCAATACTAATATTGACACCCTGAAATCCTCCTGAACCCCATGGGGAACCACCGGGACGATCGTGACCGAACATGTCATACTTTCTTCTTTCATCGGGATTAGAAAGAATAGCGTACGCTTCTTGTACTTCCTTGAATCTAGATTCAGCTTCAGGGTCATCTGGGTTCTTATCTGGATGGAATTCTCTAGCCTTTGAACGGAAGGCTTTCTTGATGTCAGATTCAGATGCTTTCCGGTCTAAACCTAATACCTCGTAGTAATCTCTCTTCTGACTCAAGCGACCACCATACACAATGCCCCAAAGCGCCTGTTTTCAACCCATTGGAATGTTTACAGGAAAGCCCCGCAACTGCTACAGTATGCAGTTCCACTATTGTTTACGGCTCCGCACTCCTGACAAGATATAACAGATTGAGCGATTGAAGAAGGTGCCGCAGGTTTCCATTGAGAGTCTTCTATTGCATCCCAGTTAGTTTCTGAGGAGGAAGATTTTGATTTCTTCGCCGCTGCTTTTTCTGCTTTAGCAACAGCCTTAGCGGCTAATTTTTCCGCCCTCGCAGCAGCCTTTGCTTCCTTCATTGCCTGTTTTTTTGCTTTCTTTTCTTCTTTCAGAGATTGCTTTTCTCGACGGGCCAATTCTTTTGCAAGGCGTCGCTGAGCGGAAGCTTCTGCACTGGCTCCTAAAGCACTAGCAGGTTTTTTGATCTCTTCTTGTTGGGTTGAATTGGTATCCGAATTATGTGACACTCCTTCCACTTGAACATCTACATCCATGCGAGAGTCTGTCGAATCTAGTTCGAGTTCAGAACCTTCTTTGTTCAAATCCGATATTCTACCACCCATCTTCTTTTGAAAGCGTAAACCCGCCCTACCTTTGGGCTGTCTACGGGCTTGAGCCTCTAATTTTTCCAAGGCTGAATCTCCACGATTCCAAAGTCCTTTATCCTCAAGTCTGTACATACTAGAGAGGCTCTTTATAGCACCAGTGCGATGATACTCGTGATCTTCAACTACTCGATGTTTAACATACATGATTACCCCTAAAATCACGGCTAGAGTATGAATAATCGCTTGAGCAAGAAGGTCTTCCTTGAGTAACTCCTCAATGTTTGGAAGCCCAAACCTAAGCGCGACCACGCATATTGTTGGTGCTAGAAGCAAACCCGCGCTAATCAGAGGGGAACGCTCTACCATAGACCCGCCTCCCAAATCAATGGTTTGAATTATTCGTGAACATGGGAGACTCATTAGCCATAGCAATCATGGCCTGTACACATCCTCGGAGGTGCATGAAACCGGAGATTACAGTCTCCAGCATTGTCAATACCCATGAAAATATTGCACTTGTTGAGAAGTCAATAAAATTGATATTTCCGGATTGGGAACCTAATTTTATACTTCAAGAGGATAGTTTTCCAGTTACTCGAGATGAAATTAGGCTTTCAGGAAAATCTCAATCATTAAGTGGAATTATTGAATTTTGCAGGATAAACCGAATTTTAGATACGGCTTTTGATGCTATGACAATCAACCTAGAGCAAGATTATACTAATTTTCATTTATCTAGGCAAGCTGCATTCGCAGGTAAGATAGCATTTGTAGTGGATGAAGTTCCTCTAGGTGGTGTCATGGAAATTTCATTGGAAGGTGAGGACCTTGGTTTATGGCTAGAGCAAATAACTTGGCATGAGGGTAGAAATAGCGTCCCAAGAACTCTTGGAGATGAACTCACTATGGACGAGGATGGCTCTCCTGTAGAATGGTTTGACAATAAAGGAAACAGAACAATGAATTTTGATCAAGAATGAGGTATTCCTGATTCCATCCATTCTTCAATTAAGGGTTCATCGGCAGGTAGCCACTTCACAGAATTAAGTGTAGATTCGTCTAACCATAAAATCAAATCATGTTCATTTTGATTAATTAAATCTGGATTCACAATACCGCAATCCCAGATAAATAAAGATACGAAGCGGTCTTCATACTCATATTCCAAAGAAGCAATTTTTGTTTTTGGAGTAACATTGATACCTAATTCTTCCTTTATTTCCCTAGTTAATGCCTCTTTCTCAGATTCACCCTCATCGATTTTACCACCAGGGAATTCCCACCAACCAGCCCAAACATCCTGCGGTGGTCTTCTACAAGCTAAAATTTTCCTTTCAGGATTGAACAGCAGAGCTCCAACGACTTCTAACCTAGGTTTAATCGCCAAGGTTTTGATAAGTCGTGAAATTACTTCTATTTGCCTTGAAAATGAAATCTCAGATTCAGGTGGCAAATGGACAAAAATTGCAGGTGTTTTTTTCTCTAATTTTTCTATCGAATCTAATGTCCTATAGATTGTTTCGTTACAAACAAATTGACCAGCTGATTCACTCCAAACCACATCTTCATCATCCTCGAATTCCTCATCCAAAATATGCTTTGAAACCGTGGTTTCATACTTTTCTAGACCCCCTTTGATAATGATTTCGTTAACAATCCTACCTGAATTATCTGCAATTGTAAAATTAGAAAAGTTATGAGCCCAGAGTTCAAATGAAATTTCTTTTCTATTTTCTGCCAATCCTAGTTGAATGATTGCGTCATATTCCTCTCCCTGATTTAGTAACTCTGACACTCTTCGTGAGCCCACTTCATCACACGTTAATAATTCAGTCTCTATTGCTATTCCCGAAATTCCACTAGATTTGAAATCTGACATTACTTTCTTCGAGATATTCTCTTTATGCTCTCCGAATTGGGGGAATGAGGTAAGCAGAACCCTAGGTTTCACGGCTAACCGAAGGGCTATCCATTGTTGTGTCTTCCGTGGTCAAAGAATCGTCAGATTCATTCACCGAGGGTTTCACCGGGGGGTGATGAGTAAAGACTACGTCGTCGAGATTGTCGACGATGAGGAGGACGACTCAGGACCATTCGGAGTAGTGAAAGTAATTTGGTACGAAATTAGTGGAGGTATCGGACCGTGGGGGGCATTGAGACCTTTAATCGCTATTATTTTGGCGTTGATACCTTTCTTTTTTATTGGTCAGCATTTCAACCGACAACATCGAAAGGCAATTAGTTGGTTTGGAGTTCAATTTCCATTAATCCTCACCATTGTATTGTGGCCGTTACTCTACGTTTGGTCTATTGGTGATGCGTGGTGGGTCTCTAGTGGCATTGTTGCCCGCGCAGAAAACCGATAGGTGGTAAAATGGCAAGTGAAATCGTCAATATTGCAGGATATCGCTTTGTTGACCTTCCTGATCGTGACGAACTTCGTGAACCTTTCAAAACAACTTGCGACGAGGTAGGTTTGCTAGGTACAATTTTGTTGAGTCATGAGGGGATAAATTTCTTTCTGTCCGGAAAACAACCAGCAATAGACCATTTTTTGATTTACTTAGAATCGGATGATAGATTCAAGGGAATCCCTGTAAAAATCTCGTATAGTAATCGAATGTCATTTAGAAGGATGAATGTGAGATTAAAGAATGAGATAATTTCTCTTGGACTGGATTCTATCCGTCCTGCAGAATCTACGGGAGAATCAATAACACCTCAAGAATTCAAATCATGGTTAGACGAAGGGAAGGATATAGTTGTATTAGATACTAGAAATGATTACGAAGTTCGATTAGGTACCTTCGACGGAGCGATCGACCTAAATTTGTCAACATTCAGAGCATTTCCTGATGCTGTCCAGGCTTCAGAAATTGACAAGAATCAGACCGTAGTAATGTTCTGTACAGGTGGAATTAGATGTGAAAAGGCTAGTGCAGTGATGATAGAACAAGGATGGTCAGATGTCAGACAATTGGAAGGAGGTATTCTTGGTTACTTCGAAGAGGTTGGAGGTGACCATTGGAATGGAGACTGCTTTGTTTTTGACAGAAGGGTTTCCCTGGACCCTGCACTTGAAGAGACCACTACTGAAATGTGTTGGGCTTGTAGAGAGCCTCTAACCGAGGATGAAATGCAAAGTGAACAGTATGTTGTTGCCAAATCTTGCCCGTATTGTATTGAAAAAAACTAGAATCCTTCTGGTAATTCCATCGGGCTGAATAGATGCCCAGGGCTTCTTGCCTCAGCCATTTGGATTCTCAATCTCATTTCCCAATCTCGAAGTAATGTAAGTGTGGAAGAAAACGGAATCTCCGCCCCATTAATGATTACTCTCATCATAGTATCCAAAATGTCCATTCTATCCTCGTCAAGTGTCCCCAGTAGTTTGTCCAATGGAAAAGAATCAATTGTAGGGGCATTCAAATCAGCATCAATCTCCCATGCTTGAGAAATATCTCTCGGCAATTCTTCTCCATTAGCAGATGCTGCTCGTTCTAATGATTCTAAGAGCACCCGAATGTATTTCGAGACGACCAAGGAAACCTCAATAACGGGAAGATTGTACTGTTTCACGAAATTTACCATGTTTTCTTGAAGAAATAGCAATCTTTCTTCCACTGGAGCATCAACCCCAGGTATCTTGACATTCTCATCCACGATTATCCCTCGCAAAGCTTACTGATGAAACAACCGAATGGGTTGACCTCAAATTGTTGTTCGGTCGTCATATCTAATTGGAGAACCAGAATTGCCTCGGATTCCATCCAATAAATCATCTTCAATTTCGAAGAAATCGTTGGCCCAATCCCCATCTGTATCCCAATTCGTTGGATCAGTTCCATCGGCAATTTGATCTCCATCAATATCAATAATCCACCAGCCCCATACAAATTCCCCTAGTCCTGTATTTGGATAATGATACCTATCTCCTGCAAAGCGCTGGTAGTTGTCAGTCCATTCACCATTTACGTGTACTTCGTCATCTGATTCGTCAAGATACTGATAATCTAGATCATTATCATTAACGATGTATGCGTATAGTAAATCTTCGTTATTTATCTTGTACATCCTCATGTAATTGCTCTCTAATGCTGCGATTCCTCCACATGTTCCCAACAACGATTCTCTTAGCTGCCACCATTCCTGAACGATATTTCCTGAACAATCGTAAAGATTTGCCTGCCTTACTAAAGTGGGCGATGAGAGGGTTGCGTTTACTACCCCGTAATATTCTTGGAAATTATTGTACGGCACATACACACAATTACCTCCTGTACAATCCCAGCCACCATCGTTATCTGCATCTTGACCTGCGTCATTAGGATCAGTCGCATCGTGAGTAAACCACGTGTATTCTAAATCAGGCCTAGCGATTGTTCCTGCATTTACCTTTACAGGTTTTAACACATTAGGAGTGACTTGATGCCAAACTACTGAGATTTGAAGATAGGATGACCAATTGTCGTTAGTCTCATTCCATCCTCGATAATACTCGTAAAAGTCAGGCATCATGTCTCCATCTGTATCATTATCAAGAGGATTCGTACCATATTTGAACACCTCCCGGCCATCTGAAAGATTGAGATTCTGAATATAATCTATCACGATACCGCCGCTAAATACCGGCTCCATGACCATAGAGTCATCATCACTATCCAATTTCAGTGGATGAGTTCCATTATCGTATTCCATTAGATTCGTGAAATACAATTCAGAATTAGAAGGAAGAATTTGTTGATTACTTGAAGCAGGTGTGAATTCTCGATTTTCCCAAACTCCTTGTTCCGCAGGAGTATCGAAAATTGTCCTGTCATACCAACCGTCAGCATCCGGGTCGTAATCGATATCCAGTGGGTTTAATGGATTCAGTGACCAACGATAGTCATTGACGGGTAACCATTCCCCGTAAATTGAATAACAGAATTCCCAACCATCTGGTAAGCCATCACTATCAGAATCGGAATTTGTTGGGTCGGAAACTCCTGCGAGGCTGAAGTTAAAATTGTCAGGATCTATTGCATTTATCAGTCCAGCCCTATCACTCGATTCGATATCTTTGGTTGAAAATAAGGTCCACAATTGGTCTGCTGCAGCCTGCTCTGACATCCCTCTTTCTTGCATGTAGGCAGTTATTGTGTCCTGGCCATATGATACCAGACCTGTTCCGTTTGGAATCGTATCAATAGCCGACCTCTTACCGTATACCCGAGCATCATACTCAGCAAGGTTATCGAAAGATTCTGAATCTGAAATGTAGCCATCACCATTACAATCGAATGAGTCTTCATCACTATCGACATTTATGTCGGTGTCTGTGAGTGGATTCATGGTCCAAATGTTATCCTCTAAATCCCATTCTGTGAACCAATACTCATAGCCATCACTCATACCGTCTCTATCGGTATCATCGGAATTAGGATCGGTTATTCCAAGTAAGGCGAGAAGGAGAGGTTTTGCGGGCTCTCCATTTTGCCAATCGTCGAATTGCTCTAGAGCAATTTCAGCTCTGCCTTCCTTGTTGAATAGAATACGGTAGACTCGATTTACTGCCTCATCCGGATCTAGAGATTCTGCTTCTTCCCACAATCTAGGTGCATCCGGAGGAGAAAGGCCTCCATTCTGTGGATTTCTATTTGTAAGATTCAATTCCACTAAATCAGTGATTCCATCTCTATCAGAATCATAGTTCCCGTCCCCTGCAATAAGCGGATTTAGAGTCCATGTTTCATCGGTTGAATTCCATCTTGTGAACATTAATTCAATACCATCCAGTAACCCATCCCCATCTGTATCTGGGTTATTTGGGTCCGCAGTTTGACCCCTAAGTTGTACCTCATTTTCACTTAGGAACGTTCCGAAGGAAAGTGTCGACTCTGCGGACAACCAAGGAGTGGCAAGTAATTCACCCCCTACACTAAGTAAGTAAAATTGAGGGACTGTTGTAAGATCGTCAATTTCACTTAAATTCCCGTCAATAACATTGTATTCTTCCCAATTATTCATGCCATCTCCATCAGGATCGCCGACCTGGTCACCTTCATTTACGGGGTTTAATGTCCAAGATTCCTCGAATAAGCTCCATCGAGCGTGATAGAATTCCCAACCATCAGGAATACCATCCCTATCAGAATCAGAATCAATTGGGTTAGCAGCGCCAACATCTTCGCTCGTCGTGCCATTAACTAAGCTGCGATACGCAGTGCTAGTTTGTGACCCGAACGAATCACCCGCAAAGCCTATCCAAGATTCATGAGTTAGCAACGTTGTAAAGTTTTCAGGGAAAGATAGGCCTGATTCTGTTGAATCTGAATATATGATTTGATCCTTAAGGTGGTATTCCAGCCAATTTACGAGACTCTCGTTGAGACTCAAAACTCCATCGTGGTTAACATCAAATCCATCTCCATCAGGATTGTTCAAAGCATCTGAACCATTTAGTGGGTTTATTCCACGATTGTTTCTACCCCATGAACATTGATATCGAGCCTCCCAACCATCAGGTAGAGAATCACCATCTGAGTCGGGATTATTTGGATCCGTTTTTGTCCAAGTTAGGGCTGCGCTAGCGTTTTCTCCATGAGTTGGTAATCCCTCCAATGCTACACTTTCTACGTACAGACCCCACTTATATTCGCAAACATTGTCCAAACCATCTCCATCTGCATCCATAGTTGCATCGGATGGATCTCTTGGATCTAGTGTCCACAGATTTCCTCCTGTGTAGACATCTCCAATCCAACGACGGTGTTCGATTTCCCAGCCATCAGGCATACCATCTCCATCACTATCTATACTGGTTGGGTCAGTAGGCCCATCGGTGCCACCTCCTGCACCAGAGTTTAGCCAGCCAGCCAAATGGACATCCAGAGCTGCTTCTCCGACTTCATCATCACAAATATATTCGTCATTTAGGTAATGGCAGGAAAAATCTGTTGAATCTGCAAACCATCCCCAATATTCCTGACCATCAGTTAATCCATCACCATCAGTGTCGATATTTCTAGGATCAGTGCCATTGAATCCTCCTATGCTTGTGTTGACGAATCGATACTCATCAAGGTTGGACCACTCTCGGTTGAAACTGACTCCATCAATATCAAAGACAACACCATCAGCATCTGCATCTCTAAATCGGTCATATGGGTCTGTAGGATCCAATCCGTAGACGAACTCCCAACCATCAGGCATTCCGTCCAAATCTGAATCCATAGACTGGGGATTTATTGGCATGATGTTCATGTATTCGCCTGGTGAAACTCCTGCGAATAGATACTGCTTACTATCATGAATGAATGTGGCAAGTGAAGTGACTAGACCAGGCATCCTAGTTTGGTTTTCTTCTATACCAAGAACCCCTTGTGACCCTCCTTCGAGGGCCCATGTTCCATCCCTTGAGCCCAGTAAGATTTGTCCATCTATAGCATGAATTGAATGAATATCATTAGCGCCTTCTTCCCAACGATCTAGATTGAACATTCGGTCTGTGTTGAAGGCTTGTTTGGGTAACCCTACAAACAAATCTAGGTCAATAAGGTGTATTCCCCCGGGAGTTCCAAGCCAAACTCCGGTAACTTCCTCTAGTGACCCATCTGTTGCTACTGGGCCGGCTAACTCCATGACATTGACTACAGCCGACTTTGATTGATTAAGCAGATCTGCGAATTGCACATATTCTTCTGCATCTTCTGTGGTGTAGATCCAAAATGGTTCCCCTATAGAGGAGGTCCCATCAGTCGTATCCCATCGAATCATTCCACTATCGGTTCCAACAATCAACATTGGACCTCTTCCAGGCATTGGTACGTGAATAACTTCAGTGAATGACGCGTCTGCAATGTCTAACATTTCGGTTAATTCTTCAATTGCAATTGCTTCAGTGAAGTCAGGATTGCCAGTACCTGAAGATGGTTCAGAGATTGTGATTCGCCAAGCATTTGAGCCATGTCCAAGTAAAATTAAATCTAAATCCCCGCTACCTGTTTCTAAGTGCTCAATGACTTGGATTGGCCCTAAGCTAGATTCAGTTAATGTGTCCATCTGTGGCAGACCATTTTCGAGAATAAGTGAATGAATCCCATGATTTGTCCCCAAAATAAGATAATCTTCGGAAGATGGATTCCATCGTATCATAGTGTACAATTCCATTCCAGTTGGCAACTCGTAGGTAGATGAGATTCCCTCAAAAGGATCGATTGCTGTTATGCCATATGCAGACCCTACGAGTAGTCGATCTCTTGGATTGTCCGTCAGGACTGTATGTACCCTTCCATCTACCAAGTTAGGATTTGTTCCTTGATCGAATAACATGACTTCATCCGATTGGTGAGTTAGCATTGTCCCTCGCAATCCAGGGCGAACCCAGTGACCACTATCAACATGAATCAGATATTCTTCGTAATTACTGAATGCCTCGCCCCAACGAGCCGTTGCAATTGATGAATCGGGAATTATGAACCCGTCTCTGTCTACGTCCCATCCATCTGAGTCGGAGTCAAGAGTTGCATCACTTGCATTTCTAGGATCAAGCCCATAGTATGCCTCCCATCCATCTGGAATACCATCACCTGGGACAGCTAGGCTTGTTGGAATCAATTCACTCCACGTGTAATGGTCTGAGTCCATGCGACGAGGGTCGCTACCTAGCCATCCATCATCGCCGGTAGGTCTCTCGATCTCGTCTTGACAAGCATCTGGATGTAGATTTGGCATTGAACCTGCACACCACAAACCATCTCTTTCTGTTAGCCAATCTGAAGGTGTACCGAACATATATTCTTCAGAATTTGTGTATCTTTCATCAAGGTCAATTTCCCCGTCCCGATTAACATCAAATCCATCTCCACAACCCCATTCACTAGCCTGTTCTATGCACAGGTCTGCATCTTCGAATGCATCTGAATCATCTAGAGGGTCGAAGTAAAGGCAAGTCCATTCACTGGTTGCTGGATTTTGATAACCGGCCCCTCCTTCGGTACACATGAATATTTCATAACCGTCTGGAAGACCATCTCCATCTGTATCTGATTCGCGTGGATCAAGGTACTCTCTAAACCCGGATTCAGTTTCATCTGGTGATTTTCCAGTTAATGAGAGGCGCTCTGTAAAGCAAGTATCCAGAGTCCATGGCCAACAATATTCCATCAAAGCACTGGCTCCATCTCTGTCAAAATCTGTAATGTTGTCAGAACCATTCATTGGATCCAGCCCTTCAACGACTACAACTCCAAACGGGGTATCGATATGTCGGGATTCACTAAAAATTACTTCATGAATATCCGGTATCAAGTCCTCATCTTGGTCCACAGCCATCGGGCCCGAACCCGGCACATCTGGAGGGTCGACTGATGATACAGGCGCTTGAGGTCTGGTTTGGGAAACGAATACCAGACTACTCAAAATCAACAATGTAACGAGAAACGCAGTTTGCTTCCGTCGCATGGTATGACCTCTGGTGAATATGTATGAGCGCTATTGTTTGACTTATGACGGTGATGGAGCGTCGTTCGGACACGTACTGCATATTCTCCGCCGACGGCTTCGCCGTCGCGTGCGTGAGCAAAACGATAAATCACCGAGTTTGATATCATAATTAGGGTTGTATTGAATACCCTCCTGCCTCGGCATAGATACTGATTAAATGAGCCTAGACATAACCCACCTCGGGAGTGGTAGCCGTGGTAATGCCACCCTTCTTTCCACAGGTGATACGAGGGTTATTGTCGACTGTGGATTTTCACTTAAAAAAATGGAAGAAAGATTGTATCTGGCGGGGGTTAAGGCTGAATCTATTGATGCAATTATTGTAAGTCACCATCACGGTGATCACGCAAAATCAGCAGATAGAGCCTCAAAAAAATGGGGAGCAAGATTGTACGCAAACTTGGAGACATCTATGAAATTAGGACTAGAACCTATTTCAGAAGTCAGGACCTTTGAGGGCCTAGAAAGATTAGATATATCTGACGAATTGAGTTTACTCCCGGTCCCAGTCCCTCACGACGGGGCAGATAATGTCGCTGTTATTGCCAGTAATTTCGAAGGAAGGCGAGCGGCTATAGTCACTGACTTAGGTGAACCTACTATTGAATTGATGAAACATTTATCTGGATGCGAACATATCTCTATTGAGGCTAATTATGATTTAAATCGGCTGATTTCGGGGCCTTACCCACCTTCGTTAAAGAAACGTATAACCGGCAGAGGAGGCCACCTTTCAAATCAACAAACTGCTGATATCTTAGCAGAAATTTTGCATCCTAAATTAACCAGTATAGTACTGTGTCACCTATCGGAGAAAAATAATGCGCCACATCTTGCAGAATCTGAAGTTTTACACCAGATAGGTGAGAAATTCAACGGTGTTCTTTCTATTTCTAAACAAGAAGGGCCTGAATTTTCCAACAGGGTCGGTCAAAGTGAATTGATTAAAATTAATTCTACTCTTTGAAATATGGTTCAGTGACCCATGATTGCTCGATGCACCGCGGTTTGAACATCCCGCATTCGGTCTACTGCACCTAATTCACGGAATACTGTAAGGGAGCGTTGGAGATAATTCATACGAGCTGAGCGATCGCTTTCCACCTCACCTAATCGTGCCAATAATTCACCTTGCAGTAATCGGAAATCATTCGCTTCAGCAACTGCGAGACCATCCAAATAACGTTCTGCGGCCTCGGATTTTCTACCAGCATCGCTTAGTACCTGACCTAGCAACATCTCAACCTCTACAGCGCTATGAGGATCTGTTGCATCGGATAATATTTCCAAGGCAGCGGAATAGTGAAGTAAAGCCAAATCATTATCTTTCATTCTGGCGTAATACCTACCTAAAACTGCTCTACTGCGAGCATGTAGTGCATCCAAACCGTTGTCCTTTGTCCCATCATGAGCAGCCATAGCATGATCTCTAGCACGGTCTAATTCGCCCATCTCTAAGAATGCTGATGCTAGTCTTACTCTAGCATCCATTAACTTAGGGTCGGTCTCTGCATCGAGCAATTCTTCCACATTCGCATATACTTCCAGAGCGTGCCGCGTGTCTCTTCGCCGACGGAAAATGTAACCCATGTTGATGTATGATCTCGATGCGCCAACCGCGTCTCTTTTTGCAATTTGAATTTCTAATGCTTGACGGTGTAGCTCCAGTGCATCATCCATGGCTCCTCGCTTTATTGCAATATCAGCACGAGCAGAAAGTAATCTAGCAAGTATCTCTACTTCTTTGTGTTTCTTCGCGGTTGGAATTGCCGCTGCGTATTCTTCCTCAGCCTCATCCCATCGGCCTTGAATTGAGAGAATATCTCCTCTAAGTTCTCTTATCAAACCCCATTGAATTGCATTAAATCCATCCGATTCTAGGCCCCTAAGAATACCTAGAAGCTCAATGTGACCAGATTTAACCAATTCTCTACCATCTGCTTGCAAAACCTCAGCAAGTGTATCCACATTTCCTGATGCATTTAGATGATGAATGAATTCAATCTTGTCTACAGCGGTTTCTGTTCTTGTCCTGTACCATTCTACTGCATTATTGTGTAATTCACTTTTCAATGAATCATCCATTGAACGAACAAGGAATTCTCTGACCAAATCGTGGACATCGTAGTTGTCGGAATCAATTCTCCTGGCTAATCCTTTTTCTACCAGTTCGTCCAATAAATCTAGATCCGCATCTAATGTACTCAGCGAGGCCAATGGCATAGGCTCACGGAATACAGCAATAGCTCCTAGAAGACGCTTTTGAGGCCCTGATAATTTACTGAAAATTTCCTTTTCAACAAAGGCTTCTAAGGTTGAGTGAAAGGTTTCTCCAACACTACCACGATTGATCAATTCAAGTACTAAGGGGTGCCCTCTAGAGAGTGTATAGATGTGAAGGAATTGTTGCAAATCAATGTCTGGCATTGCGGTTAAAATCTGTCTACTAGAATCTTGGTCAAGTCCCTCAAGTGGTAAGAAATGTGCCACTGAATTACCACTAGTGTCATTTTCAGGAACCACCATTCTAAATGACCTGGAGAACATCACTAAACCCAATTCTTCCGTCTCTGGTATGCGAAGAGTAAGACCTCGAAGAATTGCTACAAAGTTTTCATCTGCTACCTTGTGTAAGTCATCAACAACGATTAGTGCAGGGGAACTTTTCAGACCTTCAATAATTAAATTCACTGCCATTGTTACCTGTGGGACTGGAGTTGAAGACACATAATCGCTCAAATCATTGTTTCCAATCATGGCGAGCCATTCCGAGCATGCCTCAAGAAACGCTCTGGAACCTTCCCAATCTTGACAGCGGTGATAGAGAAGATTCCTCCTGTGAGTGAATCGCTCGAGCAATTTAGCTGCTAGAGCGGTTTTTCCTATACCGGCAATTCCTGGCACGAGTAATGTTGTAGATTCGGATTCTAAGATTTGAGCCATTTTGGTAATTTCATCGTCTCTGCCGAAAAATCGACGTAGACGAGGAAGGTCGTTAAGAGAATTAACAAGTTGTTTCTCAATATGTTTAGACAGGTCTCTTTCGATTAAGTCAGGGGAAAGGGTTGACAAATCTAGGGTTCCAGAATCGTCTAGATATCTCAGAATATCAACGTGTCTAAGTGGTAATTCAGTCCTTTCTACCGCTGTTTGTAAGTCTACACTTTCCGCTTTGCCATCTGAGTGAATAATTCGAACTGGTTGTTCACATACCTTATCCCAAATACTGTCTGCAAGACTAACTCCTTCGGTTGTTAGGAAATATGCCTTCCTTTTCCTTGATACTCCAGTGACATGAGCTTGTCTTTCAATAAGGTGACCTGATTCCTTCATCCCAGAAATTGCACGAGGCACATTTGACCTTGCAATTGATACCGCATTTGCAATACCCATTTGAGAAATTGCAAAAGGGACCTCCACCTTATCCGCGTAGTCCACGTAATCTCTTAGATGGAGCAAAATGCGTTCCTGAACGCCCGGACGAGCATTAGCCATGGCTGTCATTAGGCTCTGTGCTATTTCTATTATTCAAGAAATTAACCGTATCGTGGGCAATATTGCTTCACTCGCCAGTATGATCAGGATCAGGGACCCATTCTTCTTTTTCAGAGTCCCAAAGCCAACCAGGGTGGTCTTCGCTTGTTAGGCCCTTTGAATCGTCTGTTTCAGCTTCGTCATAGTCTTCATCATCTTCTTCGAGAGCAATTACACCGCTGAAGAAAAGTGTGGCTGCCAACAATGCGACAACTACCAGAACAATCGCGATAATCATCAATGGACTAATTCCTCCGCCAGCAGAGGGTGGTGCAATCTCATCGCCTTGAATAGAGTCAGAACCGCTAATGGAAAATATTGGGTTTACTGGTTTACTTAGCAAGGCACCTGGAATTCCAAGTTCCCAAGTAGAATTCTCAAGCACTACAGTAGAGTTTACCTGGATACCACCCAGTGTCACTCTAACTGTCTTTCCGGGTAAGCCAGAGCCACTGAATAAGATTATCTCGTCATCGCTTGCTGTGCTTTGTGAAGGTGGACCCACGTAGAATTCAACGGGGACTACATTAATTGACATAGGTGTTGAGATTTCCTTTGACCCGAATGGATCAGTAGCTACGAATATGACATTACTTAGAGACCATGTGTCCATATCTTCATTGTAGAACCCCATTGATTTGGGGTCGTACACTGCTGTACCGTCAATACCTATGTTGATCACCAAACCAAACTCATCATCTGAATTTCTAGCGGGGTCGTCATAGACAGACAGAATGAGTGAATTCACGCCATCTACATCGTCAAAGAACTCTAACAAATTAATTTCTGCTGTTGTACAGGGGTTTTGTGAAGTGGTATCAAATTCGCAATAAAGCGTAATCTCTGTTTGCCAATTTGTTGCATCAAAGGTTGGTCTGTTATTATCCGCATCGGGTGGATTATCTGCGATTACCTGTGCTTCCATCCAATCGCTGTATTCATACCCATCATAGGATCTTGCTTTGATTAGATATTGCATGTTATGAGTCAAAATTCTTGAATCCCATTCTAGTTCCCAATAACCATTGGATTCGAACTCCGTGACAGCACCTGTGAAGACGTTGAGGAACCCATTTGACACATCAAACACTTCAACATCAACGCGAGTTACATCTCCATCATTATCTCTTGCGACTCCACTGATGATTGATTTTTCATCCACAGCATATATCTGTCCGCTCTGCGGAGAGGTTAGGCTAACAAATGGTCTTGAGTTTTGGTTGTCAATTTGCAAGTCAATTACTACGCCTTCACACTCATCTATATCACCTTTACAGAAATCGGAATCTGATGCCCAAACGGTGAATGTGTATGTTGCTAAATCACGAGGCAACCCACTGAAATCCCAGGTCCATGACCAATCTGTCCCACCTTCTGTGGAAGTAACTACATTGTAGTTCGGACCATCTATTTGGAAATATATCTGGTCGATATCTGTCCCGCAATCAATCGGACAACCATATGGGTCATGTGCGGTTCCTTCGAAAGTTACAGTTCCATCAGCATGAGTAGATTGTGTGCTAGGGGAAGTTACCGAAACAGTCGGAGCTTCGGTATTGACCTTGATTGTGCGAGTCACAATCGGAGAGTACTCGAGGCCATCAAAGGCTCTGAATTCAAACGTATAGTCGCCTTCTTGCCGACCTGACATATCATATTCGTAATACCAACTACTGAATGGATGATTATTTCTAGACACATAACCGGGTTCGGCTCCGGATGAATCGATAGCATATCCAGCCGCGTTCCAATCGCTGGTGAATGGATCTTTTATTTCTACAGCGTGAACAAAACCTTTCTGATCCCATTGAGCTAATTCGTCAGTTTCGTAAATTCCAGCCCACGTTCCGTCATAAGCGGAACCCGTCAAATTGACCACTCTTCTGAAGGATTCACCGTCATTTTGTATTACCGATATACTCGGGGGTTCATTATGAAGGAATAGAGTGTCTTGATAGGTTGTATCAGAAAGGGTAAACTCTCCTGTATCTAATCCATAACCAAATTTGTAGGCTGTGTATCTGTAGAGGGATAATTCCCTTGTTCCTGCTGAATAATCACAATCTGGATCATCTGTATCAAGTAGCAAATCACCATCATTGTCCTCTCCATCCGAGCAGGAGTCTTCGAATTCATCATCTGCAAAACCATCAGGATTGTCACCTCCTGCTAAACCTCTGAAATCAAGATGGAAATTAGAAGCAAGAGAGAACCATGGCGTGTAGCCATCAGAGCCAGTCTCGAGGCTGTATAGGTCATTTCCTAGTGCATCTTCTATCAGTACATTCGCATTTTCAACGCGTTGTCCATTGACAAGAGTTTGGAATCTAACAAGTTCAGCCCTCTGTACCTGAACTGCATATTTTGTGGGTTGGGTTTCGATTTTCACCTTTGATAAATCTAAATTTGAAACATTTGAAAAGGTAAATACGGTAGAGTTGTTGTCCATATTTATGGCCAATGGGAAATTGTAAGGTGTGAAATCGTCACAGGTATCACAAGCTCTAACCTCATGTGGTATGATTCCATTCTGCCAGCCATTTTGTACCCATGCTTCTTGATCTGCCCAACTGAGTAGAACTGGATGTTCATCAGGTGGAGGACTTGGTATGTACTCGGATTGAACAGTTACTGAAGACTTTGATACGTTGTAAGTTACGCTTACTCCATTCCATTCATTGTTGCTAAAGAATGCTAGAGTTCCATATTGTTGAGAATCTGCAAAGCCACTGTCATAATGTTGCAATATAGCCCCGGTTCCTTGAACGTTGAAGATATTCCTACGAACATCTAGCAAGGCTCCTGTTGCCCTAATACCATCTGCACTTCCACCAGCATTTATCTCATTGTCAACAATTGTCGCCCCCGATCTGTGTGCCATAATCGCAGGACAAGTGAAAGAACCGTCCCACCACTTCTGTGAGGAACATTCCCCACTTCCTTGGGTGGATATTGTATTGTTGGCTAGGTATAATCTCGCAGGTGTGGGTGATGGTGCTTGATTACCATATTCTCCTGCTAGTATCGGTTCCCTTGCGGTGTCCGAAATTGTATTATTTTCTGCTCTTACATCAAAACTTCCCAATAGCCAAAGACCATTCCAACCACCAATAGGCCCGATGTCATTGTTGTGTATTTCAGCTTTAGATGAATATACGGCTATTCCAGAGCCCTCTCCTGCTCCTGATAGTTGGTTATTGTGAATTCTTACATCGGCACCAGAGTAAGCGGTGATTGGAGTTCGTTCAGTGGTTGTGATGACATTATCAGCTATTTCTACATCATATTGGGTATTTCCAATTGCCTTCAAGCTATTTACATCAATGCCGTTACAAGTCACTGAGATTGTGGAATTCGTCACTTTCCCCGCAGAATTTCTGATGCTTAGACCAAAATCCCCACTAGCGAAATCGGAATTTTGAACTCGAATAAATGTCTGAGATGCCCAAATAGCAGATCTTCCGCCATCTCTATTGCCACAGCCTTTGTTTGTCGATTGGAAAGTCGCATCTTTGAAAATCATAGGTGAAATTGGTGTTCCACCGCCATAAATTTGTACTGCTTGACCTGTTACGCCACTTTCGTCGTCATTTCCAGCAACATATTCTCCACCGATGAAGTTGGGTTGAGCTAAATTTGCTGCTAGTACACTTGTGGTATTGATATCTTGAAATCTCATATCTCTGAGAGTTGGACTTGCTCCATCGAGGATCAATGCGCCATAGCGATATTCGTACTCTAGTTGAACGTAAAATGGCACACCCCATGCGCCATCAAAATGCATACTCCTCATTCCCGATTGTGACAAATCCATGGTATCACGTAGAATTACGCCTTCACCGCAAGAGGGGTCTTCGATCCATATCTGTGAACTTCCTGTGCCTAACCCGTAACATTCACCTGTTGCATTGGAATTTGCTGGCTCAGACCAAGTTAGAGTAATTGGATTTCCTGAAGCCGCATTACCACTAGAACCGCATGATGCAACACCGGCGCAGAGATTACCCCGAACGTCTAGCATAGTCCCATTAGGGAACAAAACATCAGTACCGGGGTCGATTATCAGTTTGGCACCGGCTGCAATTGTAACATCCCCGGTTAGTTGGTGAGTCCCGCTCCATCTCTCCAGTCCAGTAATTGTCCCACTGGTAGTTTCGTTATTGGCGGATACTATCGAGGCAGGCCCAGCTAAGGCCAACATGGTGCTCGTTAGCATCAAGAATACTAGGAACTGGCTTCTTACTCGGGTGCCGGTCATAATCTTCCGGTATCTAGAAGTGATTTAATCATAGGGATTCATCGAGCCGTAGGCTCGGTTGAATAAAATCCAGAAAATGACAATTATGAGTTTAGATTAAACTCAGTCCTAATTTCTTCTAACCATGCTGCCGCATTCATTTCACCATATCCTGATTTGTTAGAGTGAATTGCATCAACATCCTGACTCATTAGTGATGAATTAGCAAGGGCTTCCTTGACCATATTCATTTCTTCGAAGTCAAATTTATTGTCATCTCCACGCATTTGATTTCCATGAATTTGAAGAATCAGAGCAAGAGCCCCAACGACAATAACGGTCGAATCAGAAGTCCCTGTAGAATAGGCATAGGGTGGGCTGATTTCAGTCGATGCCGTTGAGAACATCCTAACTCCCGGAGCGGTTACTTCTGGCTTTTGATTGGGGAATTCTCTCTCCTCACTAGAATAAGGGTCGATGTTGGATCCAACAGAGCTGTTTGCCCAAATTTTACCATCTACTGTGGAGGCTCCCACTGCAATAACTCCTGGAATGTTTGCCGGAATTGATACGTCGTTGATGTTCGCTTTATTTCCATTATTTCCAGCTGCGGCAACGACGAATATACCCGCATCCAATGCCTCATTGACTGATTGAACAGTTTCAGATTGAAGATTGCTCATCCCCATTCCTGGATCACCACCTAAACTTAGGCTTATGATATCAACATCCTGAGAAATTCTACACCATCGAATCGCTAGAGAGACTCTGTCAGATTGACCTGCTTCCCCCTCAGGACCAAGGGCTAGCGCTACTGAGAGAGAGACGTTAGGGGCTGCACCAACGTAAGTGCCATTGGCAACCAACAGCCCAGCCATCAACGTGCCATGATAATTATCTCCTATATCACGAATATTTCCATGATCACCGGAGTAAAAATCACGAAAACCAACCAAATTAGTATTTTCGAAATCTGGATGAGAAATATCGATTCCTGTGTCCACTATGCATACATGAATCCCATCACCAAAGTAGCCTTGGTCTTGTAATCCCCTAATTCCTGAGGATTCATATGCCCACTCAGAATCGGGAAGATAAGACACCAAAAATGGTTGAATGGAGGACCATGTCATCAACAACAGAACTGTTCCAATGGCGAAACTTGCAGCACCCCATGGCCAAAGAAACTCCTTCATTGGACCTAGTGGCCAACGAAGCTCTCGTGCTTCTTGATCGGTCAAGCCATAGTGTGAGCCGGGGTACCCCGGCGCCTGGGGATCGACAGCGGTTAGTAACCTGCTATCTTCAGGTTCAGGCATTAACTCAAGATCTTCTAGAGTCATAGGTCAATCACTTAGTGCAATGTGTCTAGTTTTCACCTATGAGGTCTTGTCTTGACCAAGGTTGCAAAAGCCGGTTATTCGGGTCAGAATGGAGCACCGGGTCTTCTCGACCCTGATCTTGTAAAGTACCAAACAACAAACACCAAGATTAGCGCGAGTACTACACCGATAACAGTAGTTGCAGTTGAATCATCCACTGCAGGAGCCTTTAGTGAGTATCTCTTACTGACAATCTCAGGTTCTTCGCTAAATTCTTGACCCTCTGTTACAATCTCAAAGTCAAACCACTCTTGTGATGGACCATCGAAGTCTGTCAAATTTACATCAATTAGGTAGGTTACCGAATCTCCGGACAATACATCTTGTGTAACGCTTGAAGTTACATTCTTACCACGAACAGTTCCAACCAACTTGACGTCCTGAGCATCTACTAATCCAGTATTTTCCACCACCACTGTAAATGTGTGGATAGTTCCAAATAACGGATCTCCATTGGAATAAACATTGGAAATTTCAAGAACTGGAAGAGAAGTTTTTACCCTAATTACAAGTGGAGCATAGGTCCCATTATTCTTGTCAGTAACTGACATTGTTATGATGAAATCTTCAGTTCCTGTAGCGTTCTCTGGTGCTATCACCTTGATTGTATGAGTGGAGTCAACAAACGCACCCAATGTGTGCGATGTAGCACCGGTTCTTTCCCAATCAGGAGGTAATTGAGTATCATCGAATACAAATTCGAACCTCTCATCACCATTTCCAGAATTTGTGAACAATATAGGAATTGACAATTCCTCACCTGGACGAATTCCATAGATGTCCAATAGTGGTTCCCTTAATTCGAAATTATGGAATTGTGGAATTCTCACAACCACTTCTTGTTCAAACTGATAGCCATCTGCAGAAGTGAACCTGATATCTACAGTATGGCCGTTGCTTAATGACTGAGCAGTAGATTGATTGGCTGGAGTAATCCTCAGACGTAGATTGTCGTAGCTTGTGCTATTGTTACTGTCCAAACCAAACTCAAAGGTGAAAGGAGTAGTCCAATTATCGATTGAATCGTCCCAAACTTCTACGCTCCAATCTTTGCCATCGGTGCCTGCAACATTTCCAGATACTGTGTAAGTTGACACAGACTCATGTCCAAGATAATCAAGAGACATTGTGAACTCTATTGAATCGTAATCGCCATCATCGCCAAGAGTAGCTTGTACATCATCGAACTCACCAGAATCTGTTAGTTCTCCACCAGTTACCGACACTATTGTACCACTAATTGTATGATTCGAAATTCTATCGAACAGTATGTCCTGAGTCACGGAGGCAGTCAAATCTGTACCAGAACCTGGTACGCTAATTGACTTGCTTGTTGAATATTCCATTACTCGATCCATCTGTTCTACGGAGAATTTTCCTTCGATACCAATCGTTCCAGTAGGCATTAGGATTGAAATTTCACCTGTCTCAGACAACATTGCATCCCATCGGACACCAGCTCCTGAGGACAGAATGAATTCTACTTCATCCACAATCTCTGCACCTTCAATTTGCGATTCAGAAGCATGATGCTGAGTTCCATTGAAGTCCAGCCATTGAGTTGATAGATATAGCCAACCACCGTAGACTAAGTCGATATCGACGTTACCACCATCACTAATGTCTGCGTTGATACTAGCCATTCCTATGAGGTTGGAAGCTTCCAATGTGGCTCTAATTACCCAACGACCAGGTTCAACAGAAGCAGTCCATTGACCATTCCAAACTCCATCCACGAGTACCTTCTCGGGAACTACTGTATCTCGAACCATACCACTGGATGGAATCAAAATTAATTCTACTTGGTCACCAATATCCACTAAGTCGGAGTGAGTTACATTTCCGTAGATGTTCACATACCCTGCGGTTAGCTCAATTTCTACTGAGTTAGGAGCATTCATGGCAATTGATTCGATTTCTTGATCAAAACCTTCTCTGAATGTTGAGACCTGCCAAGTTGTATTTGCTGGTACAAATACACTCCAATCTCCAGCGGAGTTTGTGATTTGGGTAATATTGTCATGGCCTTCGCTAGACATCTGAATTTCGACTTCAGGTACTCCTTCTCCAACGTCAGCATCGTCATCATCGTCAAGATCCCAGAATATTGTCCCGGACAACTCATAATGAGTTGATGCGATAATCTCGATTAAGTCATTTTCACCAGCAGCCAAACCTCCATCTAACAGTTCAATTGAATCGATTATGTATCGAGTTCTATCCATGGTTTGGTTCAGTTCGATATTCCACGAACCGGAGGAAATAATTCCTGAGGTTTCTCCTGCCCCATTGGTACTATCGAGATATACAATTCCTAATCCATCATTAGATGTTAGTTTCAAGTCCATACCTTGGAGATATACTCCTTCTGAATCAGAAATTCTGATTGAAAAGGAAGCAAGTTCACTTGTAGAGATTGTTTGTGCGTCGTTAGCAGTTTGTTCTGATACTGTTATGGTTGTTCGAACGCCTTCAACAACTCCAGTATCTGCCTCAACTGAATCGACTACAACAATCCACTCACCATCTGCGAGGTGATCAACTAACGTACCGTTCATATCTGTCTTCCTAGTAATCACTTCTCCCGTGTTTTCCGGATTGATGAATCTAACTAACTGGTCTGCCAATGGGCCGCCACTTTCATTGGTGAAGGTTAGGTCTATCTTCCATTCTGGATCAAAACCGATACTTCTGCTGATAACCTCTCCTCCGAAGCCGACTTCAAAGTAGGCATCTCCAGACATAATTCTAGTTCCGAAAATATCTCCGGCTCGAGCATTTGAAAGTTCAACATTAATCCTGTATGAGCCGGCCTCTAGAGGCACTCTAGCGGATCCTTCAGAAATCCATTCATCTCCATTTGCTTCGATGTTTACTGTCATTCCCTCGATATTATCCACTGGTACCACGGAGAATTTGTATTCAACAGGCGTACCATTGGCGACGCTGTTATCTCCGGAATTATCCAGGAAGAAATCAACCTCAAGATAGGAATCTGCGGGGTAAAGGTACATCTCTACGGTATCGTTTTCACCATCAACAAGTAGAGTTGATTCGCTAGCATTTAGCCACTCTAAGTCTGTTGTAAATGACCAGTTTCCTGCCGGAAGGATTGTGTTGAAGCTACCAAACTGAGTGGCTTCAATATGCCATACCGCATCAATAGCATCATTTGTAGCAAATACTGTGACCTGTTCCCAGCCATCTAGATTCGAAGAATAATAGTTTCCTAATCTATTCAAATTCAGATTTCCACTTACATCATATCCCGGACGTGCGACCATTGTGATGTTTTCCATACCTTCCTCGACTGTGAAGCGAGTCCCATTAACGACATTCAATACATTACCAAATACCGCAGCATCAACTACGGAGCCAATTGGTAGGACGACATTGAATACACCGTTAGCGTCGGTGGATACGGTTGTTGTGAAATTCTCCCAATGGAAAATCACCTGAGTGAAATCAACAACTTCGGATTGGATTTGAGAATCAGAGACTTCTGCATTGGTTTCATAATATACGGTTCCAACTACATTCATTGATTCTCTGAACACAAAGGAGGTAGATATGTCAGATTGAATGTCAATCTGTTCCCATAATTGCTCGGAATCACTCAAGTCATGGCTTAGAATCCACTGACCTTGTGATAATTCCGCCAAGTAATTCCCACTGTCGTTGTCGAATATTGCAACCACTGGTGGCGCTGAATTATCGCTCTTCAGTAGTGTCAAATTGTCAAGATTGTCTACTGACGTTTGTACTCCCTCAATGATTTGATTTAGGGAGAAAGTCAAGTCAAATACAGTAGGTACGGGTGTTGGGAAATCAACTGTTGAATCCATTTCCGCATCAAATTCATGCGTCAATTCAATTTCGTTAAATCCGTCTTCATCCATATCCAGAGCAAAGGTGTATTCACCTGGTATGATAGGGCCGAACTCAAATGACCCATTCTCATCAGCGGTTAGACTACATGGAGCATACATTACTTCGCTGCATTCTCCAAGGATCGAATTATTTTCTGATTCAGAAAGAAGCATTGTAACGGAACCTGACAGCGTATTTCCATCTTCGTCGGTTAGGGTTCCGGAAATGGAACCACCCGCTACATCAATTTGGTTCAGTGAAGGCACCCCTTGGTAAGGGATGTTGAATCCGTCAATAATCTCGATTCTAGTACCATCATTGAAGATTACTGCAACGTTGTAATTTCCGGGTATAGCATCAATTAGGTGGAAGGTTCCGGCTTGAACCATAGGTCCGCTGAATTCACCCTCGCCACTGAAAGTACCTGTTCCATTTAGGGTACCATAGGATTCTAATCCATCATTACTGGCATCTACAGTGAACACCCCTGAACCAGTCAATGAAGAGCCATTGTGTTCTTGTGAGAATGAGGAGGTTCCGTTCGAGGTAAAACGACCTGTTGCGTTAACTGCGCCCTCAATCAAGAAGTCGCCATCAGATAGGTTACAAACCAAATAATTCTCTGGCATTGTTCCATTTTCGTTACAATCTCCATCGACAACATCCTGCCCGTCGATTACTCCGGTCAGAATACCTCGGCCAGTAAATTCACCTGAGCCAGCAAGGCTATGTCCATTGAGAATAGTCTGAGTATGAGTGCCTACGAAATTATCAACAGTCATCAGACCGTTACTAATGACTTCTCCTTCACCGGTGAATGTCACTTGACCTATTCCTTGGAATGCAAGATCCGGGCCGTTTACACTTCCTGTTGAGGTCTCCAGCATGATTGGTTCCATCTGAATTTTATCCCATGCAGGGGATAATTCAACAACAGCATCTGTAATTGCTTGACCGTTGAAGTCTCCCTCTCCATTCCAGACTAACCGACCTGTAGAGAATGATGGCTCTACAATGATATCTCCGTTAATTAGAGCTTGACCATTGGAATGGCCATCTTCTCCGGAGACATTAATGATAGTCTCAGATAACCACTGAGAACCAGATACATTTCCAAGTATTCCTGTGATTAGGTTGACATTTCTCTCACCAATTGTCACTTCTGTGGCTACATCTTGCAGCATACCTCCAGAACCAGTGGTTAATTCGTCACGAGCAGCCCTAAGGTCAGGTTCGCCAAAGAAGGCTGAAACTCTTATTTTTCCGGCTGGCACTGTGAATGAATATTGACCATTCTCATCAGCATCAACAGTGCCGATGGGCACCCAATAAGTTCGAAGATCTTGGTCAGTCACCGTTCCATTTTCATCTGCTACCTCTTCACCACTAAAGGCATCTCTTTCAATCAAAATTCTAGCATTCGGAACTGGACCTATTCCATCTAGTTCCACGGTACCCTCCACAGTGGCACCGCTGTAGTATTTGACAACCTTAACATTTGAATTAGCTCTACCGATAGCAGCATAGCCACCATCGAAAATATCTGGAACGCTGTTATTGTCCTCATCAGGTGAATCTGAACCGTCATCGTACCAATTTGCGATGACGAAGTGATTCATCATTGCACCAGGAAGCGGGAAGGCGTTCTCTAGTGGCGAACCAGGAGTTCCGCTAATCGCCCACGTTGGTCCGGGTTGAGATGGATCAACTGTCAATCCCAAACTAGAGGTACCGTATCCAACGTAGATTCTAGCGACCATGGTTTCGAAGAAAGATTCGGTTTGCTGATATTGTATGTCAACAAGTTGAATCATGTCTGTTGTGTCTTCCATTGCTCCAGATTGTTGCTTGACAACATCTGACAAATACTCCTGCTCATATCTTTCTGCACTCATGAAGACCGTTGGCCTGTCTCCACGCTGGGTCTCATAAACCGATTCGATGTAATGATTCGGGTCAAGACCAGAAAGAGTGGTTGGAGCGTAGAAAATACCTGTTGTTTGACCACGGTGATAACTTTGATCGGCATAATATGCTCCACCAAGTGGATACAATCTATCGTCTATCGCGAAGTAACGGATTTCGTTGTTTCTATCAATAGTTTCTCCCAAACTACCCTCATAATCCTGAACTTCGTAAACGACTTGGGAGGAGATATCATGATACATAGCTACTAATTCATCTAGTGAAAGAGCAGTGGTTAGGAAGGCACGTGAAAGGCCTAACTTGGCATTGGATCGATGCAAGTCAGTTGAAACGTCATCATAGCTATCGATTAAGTCTGCAGTGTACCTGTAACCACCGATTTCGTAATGAGTTGTTTGTTCATCATATGGTTGGCTAGAACCACGAGCCTCGTTGAATATGGATTTAGCCTCTGTTTCATTTGTAGTGGCGTTGCCGACTTGTTTTCCGTCTTTGAACACATACCACATTGGTTCAGTTGGAAGACCGTTTTCATCGAGGATGGTACCGTACATCAAATCTGTAGTTATTTTCAGATTTCCGCCTGTAAAGGAGGAGTCTTGTATCTCCTGAACATTTTGGTAAATCAAAACCAATGAACGATCGATTACCTCTTCCTTATCACCAGGTCCTAGCGATAGAATCTTTTGGAACTCATCGATTTGTGCTGAAGTTAGGTGGTTCTCAATAACCGCTAAGAAATCATCACCAAATCCTCCGTTTCCTGAATACTTTCTGTCACCTTGTGCCAATGTTGCGATGAACATGGCAAGTGTATCTTCCTGACCGGAGGAAAGAAGCATTCCACCACTGTGAGGTATACCAGACTGGAAGTTATCAGCTACGGTAGGGTGTTCTCCAGAATCCAATGCTTGGAATCCATAATCCCACCATGAGACGAATGCTGGCCTTTGGCCGAAGTCCTCATCAGAATCTTGTTCTGAAAGCCATTCATAGGCCATATTCCAACCTCCACCATTGAATCCTGGACCAAATGTGCCCATGTACCAACAACCATTCCCGCAGTTAGCGGTAGGGTTGTAGGAACTACTGTCTAGAAGTGATACACCTCCGACATCGAATCTGAGGACATCTGGAGTTATGTCGTAAATCACCTGATCAACATCTCCTGAGGCAGTCTCACCCCGTGGGATACCTGAGTCGATACCGTAGGTTGCGTGTTGAGTTGCTACTAGCATGAATACTAGCACTAGTGCTGGAATCATTGGCTTCTTTACGCTAGCAGTTCTAGCCGAGCGGAAGCGAGCTCTTGGTGTACCAATTCCAGCACGACGCCATTCTTTGATGAAACCGGAGAAATCGGCCATATTCCAAAGTGCGGCAATTCCAATGGCGCCAACAACAGCCATTGCAGGCGTTGCGTTGAGAATAAATCTACCAGCTGTCCAAGCCATGTATGAAGCGATTATTACCCATAGGCCAGCAAGGGAAAGACCTTGCTTTTCTTCTCGGGCACCTCGCCATAGTAAGATGAACGCATAACCTAGAGCAATTAGGGTGACAATCGGTCCAAAGGAAGCGAATAGTACACCTCTGCTGGGAGCCTGAGCCTCGCCGATTGTTCCAAATATCTTGTTCTTCGAGAAATAGAATCCACCAGTGAATAAAATATCCCAGCCGTCGTAATATTCAGCAGTTTGGAGTATCCATAATCCAGACAGAATACCACCAAATAGCACTCCACCACTGCCTAGTACCAGTAACCAAGGTTTGTCACGGAAGCTGGAAGCAACCCACCCTAAGGCAATGGTAAATCCGACGATGTAGAACATAGGTTGGAATCCACTTGGTGCGAAAAGCAGGTTTAGTCCTGGCCAAATATAGAACGGTAGTGGAATTAGGAAAGTTGTCAGCATCATCTGCAGAGCAGCCGAAGTAAGAGGAAGGCTGTCACGTCGGCGGAACATGTTGAGGATTATCTGGAAGGCAAATGCAAGGAAGAGAATACCCGGCCCATATACGAATCCTTTCCAACCTAGTGCGACTGTGGAGAAGCTAATGCCCGCTAGTGTTGCGTAAGCCATCATGATTGGATTACGATTCCACATCTCACGAATACCTGCAACCAAGTACAATGGATTGGAACTAGGGTTGCGGAATACCCTCTCACTGCCTATTTCACCTAATGCTCTAACCCAGAAGTAGATTGCTAGGGTTAAGAATAGAAGTGCGAACGAATCGTGGTCTGCTAGACCAAATGTGGAGTGGCTAATATGTCCGGGCATCAAGGCCATGAGCCAAGCAGCGAATATTCCGGCTTGTCTGCTGTGAAGTCTGTTTGCTATTCCCGCAACAGGTAGTACAATCAATGCTCCAAAGATAGCAGGTAAACCTGCAACAGACCACCATACCACTTCGTCAGATGAAATTCCAGTAAGCCATCCTAGAGCCATTCCACCTAGTGCTAAACACCACGAAAATAGAGGAGGACGAGGATTGATGCCTCCTCTTGGATAGGCGCGATCAGCATCGAAGATAAAGTGGGCATGTTCGGCGACAATGTAGTCGACAACCCTCTTCATGTACCATGGATCTGAGCCTCCAGTCATATCCCAAAGGCCTGTTATGTTCGCATTCATTGCTGGAAGAACATTCCAGCCTGTTCTGACTAGTAGACCGACGATTACTGCGGTACCGATTAGGATAGAATAGGAATTGTCTTTCCACCACAAGCGGAACTGGCTTGGTTCACGCCGAGGCGCAATATCACCGAATCTTCCACTAGATGCAAGCCAAATTGCAAGCACATTCGACCAGAATGTGATAAACAACCACGAGAAGGCACCACCAAAGTCATTGCCAGCAAGGAATTCTAGTTGTTCAGGGAGGTTAACTCCAATCTCAACCATGTGGGAGAGTGTGTAGATTAGCCAATTTACCGCAACTACTGCTCCAAGCACATGCCATCTCTCTGCGCGGCAGAAGGCTACAAACATCACCACTACTGAGGTTACAAGAGCCCAGACTCCGCCGAGGAAGTGATGTTCCTCAAAAGTAGCGGCATCAGAGATACCTGCCAGCGAAAATAGAGGAATCAGGTTGACGATTAACAGCACTAATGCCGTGACAAGTATATCTCGGTGCTCTGAATAATCTATCTTCTGTGGTAGCCTATCGAACAATGAACCATTACCACCATCATACAAAACCCCTCTAAACAATATAGCAAAAATTGTCCCAAGCATCAATGATGCAGCGTAGAATGAAAAGAAATTCGCTGCTATACCTGCCCTTTGGACATCAATCAGCAGATTCTGTAGGCTATCGCCTTCTGCAAGTGCTAATTCTGGCATGGAGGCAGCGTAAGCCACAGAAACATGGAATCCTGCGACCATAGTGAACAAGATGGTAGCTTCCTCATTTCTATTTGATTTTACAAGAAATAGTGTTGACACTGCCATGACAGCGAAAGTAGTTGCGAGTATGGCGTCAATAAATCCGAGGAATTCAAGCAATATCGGTACAACAGCAAAGAGTAGTACGAATAGCGAGTTACGGTTTATCGCTGAATCTTCAGGAAGGGCAGATACCCAAAACCTTCCCATAACAGCCGCTAACGCGGCTGCGACGGGAAGGACAACCAACTTTCCTGTGTCAATCATCGCATCATCAGAGAGGAAGGTCGCAGCGAAGAATAACAGTAGTAATCCTGCTAACACCGCTGGCGCCGAAACCAGTCCATTGTACTGGCCGACGTTCCTCGTTTTCCCGTTTTCATAAGACATTATTTCATCACCGTCTATTTGCAGCCTAAAGGCTCAGCGTCGCGGCGACCCAAACTCCTGTTATAACCATTCTCGGCATTTCCGCTACGTAGTAGCGTGGCAAAGTTTCCAAAAAAATACTCAAAGCGCTCGATAGGCAATATCGCCGCGATAATGTGAACCCTGCAAATTGATTTCTTCAATGATGGCGTAAGCGGCGTCCACTGCGCTCGGAAGTTCTGATGCTACGGCCGTTGCAGAGAGGACCCTACCGCCGCTGGAGACTAGTTTTCCTTCATCGTTTCTACTCGTACCTGCTTGGTGTACAAATGCGACTATTTCTCCTTCTTCGATTCTAGTATTTTCACCAGTAATTTCTCTTCCGGTTTTTGAGGGCCCGGGATACCCTTCTGAGGCTAAAACTACAGTTACTGCGGACTTGTTTGAAAAAGTTGGTTGATAATCAGCAATCCTACCTTCAGCAGCCGCTAGGAGCATTTCTCCAAGGTCACTTTCTATCAGTGGAATTGTTACTTGAGTCTCCGGATCACCGAACCTTACATTGTATTCAACAACGCTTGGAGCGCCTTCATCGTTAATCATCAGACCAACATAAAGAACCCCACGATAGGGAATTGTTTGGTTACGTAAATGATGATGCATTGGATTGACTATATCCTGGATTACCCGTTGCTTGACTGAATCGGTTACTACCGGAGCCGGGGCATACGCACCCATTCCACCAGTATTTGGCCCCGTATCACCTTCACCTACTCTTTTGTGGTCTTGGCTTGCTGGAAGGCAGATATATCCTGATTCATCCATGATTACCAACATGGACGCTTCCTCCCCCGTGAGGAATTCCTCTAGGAGAACGAAACCATCAGTTGTAATTGATTGTTGGATGAAGGCGTTAGCTTCCTGAAAATCGCTTGTTACTACCACACCCTTTCCAGCAGCCAATACATCTCGCTTGATTACCCAGGGGGGTGAATATCGTGAAAGAGCAGCATCGATATCTGAATCGGGCTTCAAAATTTGTACACCTGCTGTCGGTATCCCTAATTGTTCCATCATCTGCTTTGCGTGAAGTTTTGAACCTTCTAATTCAGCACCCTCGGAGTGAGGGCCAAAACTTGGTATTCCTTTCTCCCTCAAAGAATCTGAAATTCCGGAAACTAATGGGGCTTCAGGTCCTACCACTACAAGGTCCACCGATAGTTCAATTGCAAGTTCGACAACTGCATTTACATCGCTGGCTGGAACTGAATGATTGACCCCCAACATTGCAGTTCCCGCATTACCGGGACATGTGTGAATCGACTCTACGGAGGGGCTGTTTGAGAGACCGATTGCTAGGGCATGCTCTCTCCCTCCACTTCCAACAATAAGCACCTTCAATCCAGGCATGACTGAATCGCAATCGACTAACAAATTAATGCATTGCAAACGTAAATCTCTTGCAATTAGAAAAGAAAATCATCAATATGGAACGGACTTTAATCCTAGCCTGTATCCTAATATGTTGAAAGAACGGTGGATTATTGGCGTCAAAATGATGATTGCGATAATTGGTTGAGTCAAATCTGAGTGCATGATTACTTGGTCTCTGAATAAAAATGCAGCGGCTAGGAATATAAAAATCGCGAAAGGAAGAGTATCTAAAATTGGGGCTTTGGAACTAACATCACCTTCCCTTTTCAAACCCTGTCTGCGTTTTACGAAAGAACCTGCCATATCACCAAACATACAAGCTAATCCTAGAGTGAATCCAAGTACAAATGCAGCCCCCCACTCGTTGCCTATCCAAAACCAATCTGAAGGTTCAGAAAATAGCAATGGATCGATAAATGGGGTATTTGACGGAGGGGTATTGCCATTCCAGACATTATGTGAAATTAACATCAAAAATCCAGAAAATAAACCACCTCCAATTAGCCCTTCCCAAGACTTACCATCACCTAGCAGTCTGTTCCCATCAGAATGTAACCTACCACCGTCGATTTTGTGGTTTTCAAAGCCTATTTTATCTGGAATCCATTTACCAAACAACATTGCTCCAGTATTCGCTAAATATGCTGGACCGTAAAGGATTAGAACGGCTACTACATTAACCACAAAGTCTCCAGCATTGGCATTAGAGAAAGCAACCTCGGCCACGCCAGACATGGTTCTTGGCAGATACTCCTGTGAAAAGAACTCTCGGTTTCCTACACATGGCGCCGATTCCTTCATTGATTACTTATTACACGGGTAAGTCATGACAAAATCCAAGACTGTGCTATTGGCGATGTTTTTTCTAACCTCTTTAGCGGTTACAACCCCCCTTAACGTCGTAGCTCAACCGTCTGAAATTGTTATTGATTCAAGGGTTGAATGGATTGAAGACCGCTCTCTAGAGGTCGATTTACGAATCGTTGAAGGAGGTGAATTAACCCTTAACGACCTTACTCTAGACATTAACGATGGAGTTAACATCATAGTTGAATCGGGCGGTATTCTTAACCTGCAAAACTCACATATCCAAGACAATAATCCACCAACTGCATTGGCGGGTTACGGTTACTGGGATGAAGACAATCGTTCGGCTATATTGATTCCAGGTTCAAATTACGATGGGGCATTCGAAGCTACATTTTACTCGGGGGAAACCAGTACATTTTACGGTGGCCAAGCAATAATTGAGGGGCAAGACCCTATCGATTTGAATGGCAGTGAGTTTACCCTTTCATTCGATTCTAATACAGAGGATGTTTGGGTAGGTTTAGTTGGTTATGGGCACCAATCTGTTCACTTAGCCACGGTCACCATGACTCCAGAAATTGGATCATCCACGACCTACAATGCTATCGATTTAGAATATCGCAATATGATGGGCTTAGATCAAGACAGCGAAACTTGCGTACTGAACATCGCTGGAAATGCTGATTTTGATGAGGCATCAATCCTAGGGTGTATGGTAGTCGTAGATGGAATTATGACCTTGCATTCAACCACCATAGACAGAACAGGTCCTATAATTTCCAACAGGGATGCCGAACTAATCTTAAGTGGTGAGACAACATTCTCAATGAGTAAAGATGACCATGATGTACGCGCACATGCTAATTCTCGGCTACATTGGGGAGATAACGTCGTTGGAAGCGGTGGCCACACAGACCGATGGGAGAAAATAATGGATTCACAAGAAGTGCACTTTGATGCTGCAGGAGTCTTGTTCAGAATACTGAACTTTGGACAATACGAGATAACGTCGTCGACATATTTCAGTGATGAAAATGGTGTGGGTGTTATTGATTCAGGTGATTCTCGAACTGTCGAGATAGGTTGGGCTGATGGAAGTGTTTGGACTGAATCTGCAAGTATAGAAATCCTAGAATATAGAACGGGTTGGAACATGGACGAATCAATGGATGATTATGGCGGTAGCATAATTCCACTAACGTGGGATGAAGTAATTGTTATCGACGGAAATACACCACAAATTGAATTTGTTTCTGTTAATTACCAAGAACCAACTGATATCGTTTCGAGAGGAAGTAGCGGTGTTGGAATGATGGCTACAATCGCCAATCGTGGTACTGCTCCAGCAATTGTGTACTTCACTTGTGATGTCACTGAAACTGGATCCGCTGCACAAACAACCAGTTATCCTGGTGGTTTAGTGGAGGCAGGAGAGGAAGTAATTATTCAATTTACATGGATGAATAGCGATGTGGACAATGCAAGCTTGACCTGTGAGATTCTTACACCTACTCAATTGGTAGATGAAAATGCATTTGGTGGAGGTGCCGCTTCAAGCGAGCAAATTACCTGGGTTGATGCAGAAGATGATGAAGAAGGTTCTATTCTTCCAGTTGCTGTTGCATTTGTAATCGGGATATTAGGAATGGGTGCATTCTTCTTTAAGATGACAAAATCATCTGAAGGCGACGAGGAAGAATTGTACTAGCAACTTGATACTTGAGTCCAAGACTCGTCTGTATCCGGGGTATCGTCTCCCCCACCAAATTCTGCAAGTTCGTAGTACGTTGTCGACTCGTAAACTGAACCGTCACTCCATGGTATCAATTGAGTAGCGGAAACGGTAAATTCATAGCAACCAAAATCAGACTCCTCCCAATCATCTCTTGGAATGAATTGCATGTTAATTGCAACATCTTCGACTGAGCCATCTAGTACTATCTCAGAGCCAAAATCTCCCACTATTGAAGAACCGGACCCATACTGACCATTCATAGAATCCCATGTGGCATCGCCGTTAATCACGGTTATACTGGGGTACGAAATAGCAGTTACACCATCCTTCGACAAGGTTGCTGTAAGTTCGAAATTTGCGTGAGGTAAAGGCGCGGGAGGATTTCCTACATTAGTCTGTAATCCGACCCATGCTTTCAGACCTACACCGATAACACAACTATCTTTGTTACCTGAGCAATCATTGCCCTGTCCCATTGCACCAACTGCGAGATTTTGTGTTGTGTCAACAGTTCTTGCCAAGTGACCAGAATTCAATATGAATGAGTCCGAAGAACTACCTGAATCAACCGTTACAACGTAGCGAGAATCATCAGCCGCATTACCTGAGTAGAAATCCTCTATTGGAAGAACCAATCTGCCATATTTTCCATTGGCATCATTGAGGTTTATTGACAAAGGCATAACAGATTCCCATACTTTCTCTCCACCGTAGGTTATCGACACATCAGCATCACCTGAAGATCCGCCGAAGAATCCACCCGATTCCCTGATCGTGAGGGTTATTGTTTCAGCGTCAGATGATAAATCGCTGTCCGTTATCGTAAGTGAGCTAGAAAAGATACTACTGGATATGAATGGTGAAGCAAGTAGAAGCAAGATTGTCACAGAAATAACTTCGGTGAATTTTCTATTGACTCCATCCCAAATTAGGAACCAACCTGCTCCCGCTAACACAATTGGCACTACAATCGCCAAAGCATAATCACTCTGTATTGAGGGCAAGGAGTATAGCCACATCGATATAATTGAAACAACTGCTAGTACAATTCCAACATACAGTGAATTAGGGATTAATGTCTTTTTTTCGACTTCTGGAGCCGCTACAGCGACTATCTCATCTGCTGGTTGTTGAACGTCCATAGCCTTCTGAAGTAATCCGCCATCACTCATGCCACTAACCTCTCAGTTGACCGAGGCGTCCCCAGTGTCGGTTATCAACCCAATGCCACCGTAGGTGGCAGAGTATAGTTTCTAGGGGATTAGAACAAACGTGCGTCTAGAGGTTCTAATTCATCAGATTCCTCATCACTGGTTATCCTTGAAGATCTACCTGCAAATGCGGCGGCTGCTAAGGCTGTAATCATCATTGTACCAATTAACTCAAATCCTGGAAGATATACACCTCTGATGTAGACAGTCATTGTTTGAATTTGGTAATTTGGTATACCTTCTGTTCTTACAGAATATTCTGACGTCGCTTTGAATTGCAAGGAGAAATACGTATCCGTCCAACCTTGGTTCTTTGGAGTTCTCATTTGTACTCTAATCTTCTCTGGAGGCGCCATGGAGTCAATTTCAACACTGACCAGAGGGATGCTTAGTTGGAATCCGTCATCATTTAATTGATCGTAGTTTTCGATTTGAATGTTGAATCTGTCTAAGGCATTGCCATCGTTGTATACGTCGAATACTAGGTTGTAATCCACCTTAGGTCGTAATTGCAGGAAAGCAACTTCTGACGCTACTCGAAGACGGCTAAACTGACGGATGATTGCCATGACGTTAGCAGCTGATGGTTCACTGGTAACCGGGACTCCGTTGGCCATTGTAACTTCGGCACTGACGGTTACCTGGTGTTGGCCTTCTGGTGCTCGTAGTTCGGCCCTGACTAGAACTTGGAAGGACACCTCAGAGCCACCTCCAATTGACATGGTAGCCGGGCCAGAGAAGGCTAATACACCCGCTTGAATCTGAATTCTTACCTTTTCTTGATGGACTGTTGGGTTCTCAATTCGGCAATTGATAATGCTCGACCGGGTTGCACCAGGATAGACATCGATTGGTTGTGGTTGGTCGCATGTCAAGGTAATGTCAGGAACTGCTCCTTGAGCCTGAACAGGTGCTGCCGCAGCCCATGTGCTCAGGAAGTACACTAGCAGTATCATTAGGGCAGGTCGAACCTTACTTGCAGTGCTCATCATACTTGCCCCAACTTGTACTGTATTTAGGGGTTAGCACCGTCGGCTTCGCTGACTTCCAATTTCGGTTCGCTTGTTGTCTCACGTAATGAACCAACTTTTTGGAGACATCTAAAATAGAAACTAGTCAGCAAAAACTGGGAAAATTTGGTGGACCTGACCGGATTTGAACCGATGGCCACTCGGTTATGAGCCGAGCGCTCTAACCAACTGAGCTACAGGTCCTACTTGTATCTCGACACTATCAGCGCATTGAACCTTATTCTCCTTCGAGAAGAAAAAACGAATTCAAAAAATTTCAAAATTAACCCGAATTGTAGGTAGATATCTCAGTTTGCAAACACTGAATATTCAAGCATTAGAAACCCGTCGGCAACCCATGGCGAAACTCTGGGTGATGTTCTTCACATCTCTTTTGCTAGTATCAGCAATGAATTTCTATGCAGTAATTCGAGAGCCCGATTTGATTGAAATTGACGAGATTCATGAATATCCAAGGGAATCTGTCAAGGTCAAGGGAGTACTAACCAGTTTCGTCGTAGATCCCTATGGGGAACAAGCGGATAGAATAGATTTGCAAGTCCGAGAAGTAGATGGCCACTCGGTAGTGGAGGTTCGATGGTTTGTAGATCGAGATAACGAAATTCCGCCGATTGGAACCATAATCACTGTTGAAGGTGAAGTTACTGAATGGAATGGTCGAATTTGGTTGTCATCAAATGGTTATGGCGCAATAGAATGTGCTGATTCTGATTGCGACTCAGTAGAATATACTGCCATGCAATTGGTCGAGGTTGCAATGAATCCTCAGACTTTTGCTAATATGTCGGTGAAGGTGGATGGATATTTGTCTGAATCTCTCGAACCTGATGTGACATATCATTCACTGAGCCTAATGGATAACCCCTCTTATGGAAATGCTGATCATTTGTTGTACATGCAAGTTGAAGGCAGAGTAATCGATTGGATAGAAGCAGGAAGTCATGTGGAAATTTCTGGTTGGTTGCAATACGATCAACGTTCTCTTCGCTGGAGATTACTGGTACAAGCGACCGCAATTGAAGTACTAAACGAAGGATCAGTTGTTGACTTATCTTGGGAATTAGAACCCTACACACTTACCTATGAAATCGGAAAGAATGTATCAATTGAAGGAACTGCAACCCAATCATCTGGCATCTGGTGGCTAATCGGAGACTCTCCGACTGACCGGCTCTGTTTACTGCCATCGCAAGAAGATGTAGATGCAGGATTGGAGGGTGCCGAAAGAAAATGGTTCGGCCGTTTGGTCTGGTCAGCTGATGAGGCAACGATATGTCTTAGAGCGGACGGATATACGGCGGAAAATAACGCAGGTAATTTCGGAGATGATGTGACTCCCTTGTTGGATGTAGCAGAGAATCCATTTGATTACCTGAATCAAAATCACACATTTGAAGGATGGATTACTGACCCAATCTCTCCAGATTATGACAAGGGATATGTTGGAGACGGGCCAGATTACTTCGCTCGTCAAACCAAACTAAGAATTCACCTAATCGGTGAGCATGCCGAATATATTGAAGGCGGTCAATCAATACGATTCAATGCAACAATAATTTGGTCAGAAAGCGAAGGGCGAGTCATTCTTGAAGCCCGTTCTTGGACTCTAGGTCAGCCACCATCACCAAACACTCTGAACTGGGGGGACGGCTACAACTCTTGGAAATGGGACATTGGAAAGTTGGTCATAATTAATGGAGAGGCAATTATCGACGAGGATGGCAACCAATGGATTCAGAGATCAGGATCTGAAGAAAGGGTCTGTTTACTTGGAGACGGAACCGAGGCAAGCCAAACTGAGGGACAAGGACCTCTTGATTGGACTGGAAGATTATCAACAACAGAAGATTCTGTTGGGAATACAATGCAATTCTGTATAGATATCAGATGAGGTGTTGAAATGGACCCGTGGTTAATCGATTTTGGTTGGTTAATTGGGTCATTTATTTTTGGAATATTCCTTGGTTGTTTGACTGGATTAATTCCTGGTTTCCACGTAAACAATGTAGCTCTGATTGCATTGTCACTATCACCTGTTGCTGTCGGAATTGGTATCCCCTTAGATGCAGTAGCAGGAATTATTGTTGCCTGTGGAACTGTTCACACATTCCTCAACTACATTCCAAGTGCATTGGTAGGAGCACCTGATGACAATATGGCACTGGCCTTGCTTCCAGGCCACAGGATGTTGATTTCTGGCCAAGCCGCTCAAGGTGTTGCATATTCCGCTCGCGGCTCGCAAATGGGTATGCTAATGTCAATTCCTCTGCTAATTGTAGCGCGCTTACTTTTTGGAGAAAATCCTGGATTGGGATTGTATGAAGCCAGCCGTGAACAATTACCATGGATTCTATTATTTATCTCCATATTCCTAATTTTGACTGAAACAACTCGATTACCATGGCCGGTTTGGTCACAAAAAATTACTCAGAAGCTAAAATGGCCGTTGAAAAAGCCAATAGAATTCACAATACCAATGGGTCGACTAAGTATCCGAAGAAGGTACGATACTATTGACTTCCGACTTGGAGAAAGTTCTAGAGCCGCTGGAATACTTGTTGCAACAGCATATTTTCTACTTACTGGATTCTATGGATGGGCGGTTTTCGAATTACCTGCAAGATCGCCAGTCGGAATCCCTTCCGCTTCATTGCTATTCCCAAGTTTAGCCGGATTATTTGGTATTGCAAACCTAATTGATATCTACGTTACAACAAGCGAAATTCCACCACAAGAACAAAATTGGGAAATGCCAGACCCTAAGCCTCTTGCAGTCCCAACATTCCTCTCAGCAGTGGTTTCGTCCGTCATGGCAATTCTTCCTGGAATGACCGCTGCTCAGGCGACTGTGGTAGTAATGAGTGCACGGAACTTCTGGGGCAGACTGACCGACCCCAATTACATTCCAGCAGATTTCGAACATGGGACTCAACCTGGATTTGAACAGATGCCCCAGATGATGGTATTCGAGGGAATGGAAGACCTTGCAGATGAGGACCGCTTGTTATTCCAAGAAGCCCTCTCTGAAGCGGGCGCCACTCCAGATTTGGATTTGGTAAATAATAATCAACAGAGAGATCTTGAGATTATTGCAATTCTTTCGTCTGTCAACACCGCTGTTACAGTCATGGTTCTAGGTTTCCTGTACATGGTAGGAAGACCTCGATCTGGAGCCGCGCTAGCATTGAACATGATGTATCCAATCGATATCTGGAATGCTATTGAGCCGCCTGCCGATTTCGTTAGACTGCTCGCTATTACTGTAGCATCAGGATTATTTGCTGTTCCTGTGATGATTGAGGTCGGGAAAGGTATGTTGAAAATGCATGAATTAGTACCTCTAAGAAACCTGGTAATTTCTGTTAGTGCTTTCATTACAATTCTTGTTTATATCTCTACAGATTGGATTGGTGTTGGAACTTTGGTAATTGGAACAATGATTGGCCTCATGGCACCAAGAATCGGTATCAGAAGATCGCATGGAATGGGTGTAATTCTAGTTCCAATTATGATGTACACCTTCGCAAGGGAATTAGATGCATTCGGCTTTGCTTGAGTCAAATACGTCATTGTAATTAAGTCGGTGTACTCAACTACACTAGGTAACACTGGATACGAATCGCTTATTTCCCTTCGGTACGCGAGGGGGGTTAGAGTGATACCATGGACAACCAACAAAAGGCAAGCGTACTATTAGTGACTGGACTTGTGCTAATTGGGATTAATTTCCTAGCATTAGCGCCGTTTGTAGCAGGGCAAGTAGAAGCAGGTGTAGCAGATGCAGTGGCTGATGGCTACGACGGATATGACGATAATGGAAGCAAAGACTACACTGCGGATTATGATGATGAATGGTTAGTCTCGACTTCTGAGAGAGTGTACTTTGCATACTCTCTTGATAACCCGGAAGGTGTTGATGCAGGTGAAGAGCATGAATTTACCAAGATGGGGCCATTCATCTACGAAGTTACTACAACCAGAGAAATTCTAGATTTTGATTATGATGCTGGGGAAATCACTTACTCGGAATATGATAGTTTTGAGTGGTGTGAGAATTGTACCTGGACAGATGACAATGGAGATTCACACAATTCTGTCCCCGGTTCGACTGAAATCACTCAAGTAAACATCCTATGGAATACTCAAAGAATCGCTGGAATTTCAACTGGAATAACCTATGGTGAAGTGTTTGCTAAGGCTGGATTCGCCAACAACATGATCGCCAATGATTTGCAAAACCGAGCACCTTCAATTTGGGCCTCAGAAGACATTGCGGGATTGGTTGCGGCTAATGGAGCTGCAGCAACATTAGCAGGCGCATACATGAAAGGTAATGGAGGAAGCAGCGATGGTATGCCTGATTTCTCAGCATACACAGATGGAATAATGACTGATGCAGTCGACCCATCGACGGGAATTTGTATTGCCCTTACATGTGACATTGGCCCTATGCTTGTTGCAGGCATGGGAGCCCCGGATGGTGGAGTAACTACTCAAACTAGAGCCGCATTATATGGATACGCAGATTCTGGTGAACAAATGAATGCAATTGATTTGGCCGTTTACTCTCTAGCAGGAGGGTCCTTCCTAGCACGCGGAGGAGGGGCCGAACTCTCCGAAGCGACAGACTTGAGAGAGAGATTGGACGAGGTCAGTGGAGTTGACATTACAGATCCGGATGTATTGAATGGTGTAATTTTTGGAACACCCGACGCCGATATTCCAAACGGACTGCTATCGGTGTCAGACTACAGCGGTATCCCATTGAATGGAGTCGCCCTATTCCTATTAGGTGCACAAGGCGACTTATTTGGTACAATGACAACTTATGGTATAGGACTTACTCAATTACTAGGGCTTTCAGATTATGGAGGAGAATGGATTGGTCTAGTTGGCACCCCGACTGAATTTGAAATGATTCTCACAGGTGGCCAAGGTACGATCAATGCTGATGATTGGTGGCAACTTTCCTTTGGGGGCGAGGAGCCAATTGCTGGAGGATATATACCAATTGGACTTAATCGAGGAGATTTTGAAGGTGCAGTCGACATGGATGTCGCCAAAGTAACTGAAATTCTCTATACCTCACCTTATGCATTAACTTCTGACTTTGCTAGCATTTTCATGTATGGTGAACTATCAGGAAGTACTCTGCCTGCAGAAGAAGGCGGTGCAACAACCGATTGGAACGACGCTTATGTTGCTGGGTTGTATGATATCTCTGAAGCAGATGCAGCCGCTGTTAGAAGTTGGGTTGCGGATTTCATGTTCGACCAAGTTATTGGGGCATTATTGGGCTTCCAATACGGTGGTTCTGCTTACATTACCCAACCTGTAGATAACTGGTTATTTGGCTGGAGAGACATCATAGTGGCCGATGTTGTTTACGGTGAACCTGACAATATGGCATTGGGTTGGGTAAGTCTCGAAACAAATGAAACATACTTCGGCTCGGATAGCGTTACTACTGGAGATTACGATGTATATGTTGCAAGTACAGAAGGCGATGATATGGGACAAAGATTGCGCCAGGGATACATCAATTCTGACGGTGACGGACATTGTGATTTCAAGTTGAATTCCGATGGCACAATGGCAGATGCAGACTCAAGTGGAATGTACCCCTGTGAAGAAGGCGAATTGTACGGATTCACCGAGCACCTCCCTTGGAGGGCACCACACAGAGAAACCTCTACTCTAGGACTACTATCGGCCCATGTCGGTAACAACAACACTGTAGTTGCTGGTTCTGTTGGTGGGGTCGCAGACAGTGAAAATTCATTCAAGGTCAACCTTGTGGGATATGCAATGGCTGAATCAGTTCCTGGAGAAATGGAAACATACAAAGGAATTGAGATGAGAGCACACACAGTAAACCTAGATCCATCACAAAACCAAATACAAGCCAAGTTAATTGGCTCCGCATCGTTTGTTGATGTACTTCCAGGTGCATTACCTGTCTACTTTAGTTCAACTGTAGACATCAAGGTAGAGCCTGTCACCCAAGTTGCGATGTACGGTAAATCCATCTCTATGTTCCACCTAGACCTAAGAGGTCCTGGAATGCTTAATCCTGAGATGGATGTAGACACACATCCGGTTTTCGAAATTCATACCTTCTCAGAAATTGGGGATGAAGATGCTGAAACTTTCAAGTGTCGGGTGCTGGACAATATGGAGCCTATGTACTGGACCGATTTTGGCGGCAGCGGAGATTGTGAATTAGAAGGCACAGCCATAATTGATTATGTAACTGCGACATTGTATATCGCAAGCATAGTCATGATCTCTATTGGTGCTCTCGGATTCGGTGGCATAGGACCGATTGCTGTATCAACTGATGAAGAAGAGTGAGGCTTTTGCAAAACATCGGCTGGCGTAGCCAGCCGTGTGCGCGCGTGCGCGAAGGGTTCAATCGTTAGACTCTAGACGTAAGCGCAATGGAATGGCGTACAGCAAGGCCTGCACTGGCAATCATTGCTATATTGATAGTAAGTCTGCTTGGTCCCTCTCCAATTTTACGAGTAGATTCCTCTAATGAATTCCGGGAGACAGTAAGGAATTCCTCATGCACGGTTTGTATTAACGAACTAATGCCCAATGCAGATGGGTCCGACCAGGGAATCTTTCCTCAAGGTGAATGGGTTGAACTTCTCAATACCGGTTCTAATTCTGTGAATCTAGAGGGATGGACAATTGTGGATATCGGTGGTTGGACCCATCCAATAAACCAAAGCAGTTGGGTTGGCTTTGCAAATTTAGCCACACCTTACCACTTAGAACCAGGAGCATACGCTGTTATCGCAGAAAATGAAATCGGCACTCTACGTTTGAATAATGGCGGAGAAACAGTATTTCTCAAAGATTCCCAGGGCACGGTAGTTCACGAAATCACAACAGGGCAAGCAGCCAATGGAGTCTCTAAGATACCTTCGGGAAGTGATGGAGATTGGGTCGACTCAGATCAGCCGACACCAGGAACTGAGAACTCTGGCGGAGACCCTGTTAGCGACCCTGACCCTCCAACTCCTAGCGACTTAACAAGAATAATGATGGTTCCAGATGGTGCTGAAACTACTGGATTACATGTGAATTCGATTGGTAACCTATTCGTTAGTGCAATGCACCCTGATGACCCCTACAAAGCAACTATTGGTGTGATTAATGGGTTTGATTGGAATGATTTACCAGAGACTATTCCCGAACTTCCATCGACAATCAGTCAGGCAGAAATTTGGCATGGAATTAGAACATCAGTAGGTACATACCAAGTCTTGTTACAATCAGGCGACTCCCTCAGCAGTGGAGATGTTGCAGGTGGAATTTATGCTGCTGATGATGGTGAATTATTGTTTACATCTGAGAAACCTGATTTCAATGTCTTTGTACCAACGAATCCCCAAGGCACTGAGGGCTACCTTTACTCTACTTGGGAAAGCCGCCCTGCTGGAGTTAGCCAACTACATATCGAATGGAACGATATGTCTGGAGAATGGGATACTATTGGAGGGAAAATGCTTGACCTAAGCGGAATTAATGGAGGCTGGGTCCTTTGTTTTGGTTCATTGAGTCCTTGGGGAACTCCACTGCTATCTGAGGAATTATATTTTGATGACACCGTTGATTGGAATAATCCGAACTACAATTATCACCAAGACCAATTAGAGTTGGCAGACTATCTTGGATATTATCCAAATCCATATGATTACGGTTGGATAATTGAAGTTGAAGATGCTGACAGAGAAAATCCTCAGTTTGAAAGATTGTACCCTCTTGGTAGATTTTCTCATGAGAATGCCCAGGTAATGCCAGATAGGAAAACCGTGTATTTATCGGATGATGGATATGCTACTGTATTGTTCAAATTTATTGCAGATTCTGCCGGAGATTTGCATTCAGGTACCCTTTACGCCGCAAAGCTAAACCAAGACTCAGGAACTAATCCCGCTACTACTGGATTTGATGTAACATGGGTCGAATTAGGCCACTCAAATTCTGCTCAAATCACCAGTTGGATTGACCAATATGATGGAATAGATACTTCGGACTTTGTCAACGGTCAGAATTCGTACATCTCTGATCAAGAAATCAATGATTGGGCAGAACATAGGCTTGACGATGACCTTGACGGCGATGGAAATATTGGCTTTGCCGCTGATAATCGAGTTGCTTTCCTAGAATCGAGAAAGGCAGCGGCCGCATTGGGAGCAACCGATGAATGGAATAAGATGGAGGGCGTAGTATTCAATGAAAACTCTCCTGAATATGTCTATCTTGCTATGTCAGATATCAGATATGACATGACCGATTCTTCGGGGGATATCCAACTCTCGGAAAATCGCTGTGGCATAATCTACAGTTTGCCAGTTGATGAACAATGGGATGTCTCTAGAATTGAACCTGTAGAAGCAGGTGGAAGTTATTCTTCAGGTCGTTGTGATGTAAACAGAATTGCCGGCCCCGATAATCTCGCTGTACTCAACGATGGTAGTCTGTTGATTGCCGAAGATACTGGAAAACACGATAATAACATGCTATGGCATTGGCAACCTCCTGCTGAGCCATCTGATTGGGACAACGAGTATGATGTGAAATTTACCAGAATTATGCCGGGTGAGGTTCCGAACAGAGATAATGATTGGTTTGAATTGACTAATACCGGTGATGAAGAAATCAGCCTTACAGGTTGGACAATTGAGAGAATAAGGTCGACAACCCCCTGGATTTCAACTTTCAACGAATTGATTATACCAGCAGGAGGCTCAGTTGTATTGACTGAAAATCCGAACAATCTGTTGTCTGATGGTGGAATTATTGCAATGGATGGAAATGTTGTCATGAACAATATGCCTTGGCTTGTTGATTCTGGAAGCGCCCTTCAACTAAAGTCTCCTGATGGAACTGTTGTTGACGCAGTTGTTTATGGAGGAGGAGATGCTGATATCGAAGGATGGAATGGTGCAGCGATTTCAGTACCCGGAGATGGGACGCCTGGATTGATTTTGATGCGAGGCACTGGCTGTGGAGATAATCCTGACACAGACATGGGCGAGGATTGGGAGCACAGGTGGATTAGAATTGGTGCCTCAACATTCTGTGATGGAGGAAAAATCACGCTAGAAGAATCCTCTACAGTCTCATCTTCTATTGGTCCTGATACATCATTCAATGACTTAATTCACTGGATTGAGGATGCAGAAACATCGATTCATCTACATGTCTATCAATTTATGAGCCCAGACCTCACTACTGCATTACTGGAAGCAATAAATCGAGGTGTTTCTGTCACAATTCTACTTGAAGAAGGTATACTTGATGGAAGTAGTACAAAAAATAACCAAAGAGGTCATGCACAAACTCTCCATGATGCCGGAGCAACCGTTCTTTGGATGGAGGATCCAAGTTTGATTAGTTCCCCCTATACTTACATTCACAGCAAAGTTGCAGTTAGGGATATGGAAAGTGTATGGATTTCATCAGGGAACTGGAAGGATACAAGCTTACCACCAGATGGAATAGGGAATAGAGAGTGGTCGGTTATTGTCAATTCAATTTCATTCGCTGACCTAGTTATGTCTCGTCTTTCTTGGGACGAAAATGACAATCACCTACACATATCACCACACTCATCGAATCATGCCCCAACCTTCGATTGGGTAATGGGCGAAAGCAGTGGTGCATCTCCACAAGCAATCACTTCCCAATCATATTCTGGTCCTTTGGAAATGCAATTGATGACATGCCCTGACGATTGTGTCAGTGGAATTATCGAAATGATTGATGCCGCGGATTCAACTATTGAACTCTCATTGCAATACTTAGACTTAGATTGGTATTGGGGATTCGGTGATAACCCAATCATTGAAGCAATTTATCAAGCGGCCCAAAGAGGAGTACAAGTGCGCTTACTATTGAATGGATTTTATGCGGACAGTGATGATGAAATTAGAGACGCTGTTAACCTGTTCAATACAAATTGGAACGCAACAGAGGGCTTGGATACCACAGCTCGATTAATGGCATATTCTGACTCGATTACTAAATTGCACAATAAGGGCGCAATAATCGATGGGAAGAGCGTTCTTGTTGGAAGTATGAATTGGGGCTCAAATGCAGCGTTACGAAATAGAGAGATGGGTGTACTAATTCATGACCAAGGACTGACTTCTGATTATCTACGGTCATTCAACGAAGATTGGAATAGACTTGACGAAACTACAGACTCAGACGGAGATCTACTACCGGATATATGGGAAATACAATACGGATTAAATCGACATTCTGCAGCAGTTCTCGGAACCGCCCTTAGTGAACAATCGCTGGATTCAGATGATGATGGATTAAACAATCTAAACGAGTACCTCTGGGGTGGAAATCCGAATGATAATGACACAGATGATGATTGTATTCTAGACGGTCAAGAAGCGGACTTTGCTCAATCATTAGGGAGATCTCCCGTAGTGGCCATGAATTCCAGCGATGTTGACGGAAACGGCATACCTGATGGCATACAATTTGGTTGTGATGAAGAAGAAATTATCGACGACAATAATGGTCAAACTAACAATACCAATGGCAATGATGGAGAAAACAATGACCAAGAAAATGGAGGGTGGATTGAGAACAATGTTCGTGACGACCCTCTCTCGACTCCAGGCGCAAAATTCTTGTTGGCACTGACAATAATTGCCGCTGTATCTTTGATCGGTGCCGGTTTAACAATGGTGAGAAGACCAAGAACAAAAACCGATTCTAGATTAATCGATGATTCGGGATATAGATTCGATGATGCGGATGCTGAACAGGCTATTCTCAAGGGTACGAGATTCGACGAAGAATCAGAAGATACTCGGGATTGGACAGAAGGTAGAGATGATGGAGTACATGGTCGGATTGTTTTAGATGGCTTCGGCTTCGATAAACTTGACCGTGATCGAGTCCAATTCCTCTTGGATAAGGGAATGAGCATCGAAGAATTACGCGATGAATACGGCGAGGATGAGGCATGAGCGATTCAATCGCTGAAATTGTAAATGGAGTCGTGGATGGTTCACTTGGTGATGAACAAGTCATCGATTGGTTGCGAAGTGTATTCGAAAATGGACTTGACGAGAAATCAACTAGCACTCTAACAGAATTAATGAGAGATTCGGGGCAAGTTCTGACGTGGCCAGAAGAATGGAGTCACCTCGTTGTTGACAAGCACTCAACAGGAGGGGTGGGTGATAAGGTCTCAATCGTGCTAGCTCCTGCACTCGCCGCTTGTGGACTCAAAGTGCCGATGATTTCAGGACGAGGTTTGGGGCATACCGGTGGCACTTTGGATAAACTCGAAAGCATACCTGGTTTTCGAGTAGACCTATCCATAGATGAAATGCAAAAACAGGTTGAAAGAATCGGATTAGCAATGGTTGGTCAGACGGATTCACTTGTCCCTGCTGACAGAAGGATGTACGCCTTACGCGACGTAACCAGAACAGTTGCATCTATCCCGTTAATCACTTCATCAATTGTTTCCAAAAAGGCTGCAGAGGGGCTTTCAGCATTGGTTCTAGATGTCAAACATGGCAGAGCCGCATTCATGGAAGAAAGAGAACAAGCTGAGGCATTAGCCCAATCGATGGTAGATGCTGCCAATGGGATGGGAATTACCACATCTGTAGTTATTTCAACCATGGACCAACCACTGGGCTGCGCGATAGGAAATGCGCTGGAAATTGTAGAATCGGTGGAAACTCTATGTGGACGTGGTCCGCATGATCTGGAAGAATTAGTATGTGTACAGGCAGGGATCCTGTTGGCAGCATCCGGAATTGTTGAAGATATGGAAGAGGGGGCTTTGATGATTCATAATTCTCTGAACGATGGGAGCGCTCTCACCAAATTCCTAGATATGGTAGAAACCCAAGGCGGAAATCGTGATGATTTTATGAGTGACCATTCTATGCTAAGTTCGCTTGGATTACTCGACGATAATTTACTTTCGACTGAGATTTATGCAGAAGAGAATGGCTGGATTGAAGATATTGATGCAATGTCGATTGCACTCGCCTGTCTAGAATTAGGTTCAGGTAGAAAAACTCTCACAGATAATGTCGACCATGCAGTTGGGGCTATTATTGAAGCCCAAGTTGGTGATGAAATTGAGATTGGTGAGCCATTGATTGTAATTTATCATCGAAATGAATTACCAAATGGCTTGTCCGAATCCATTTCTAATGCCTTTTCGGTTACACCCGAAATAGTAGAAGTTGAATCTAGAATAACTCAGATTATCGGGTGAGTGTATGAGATTGGGCTATATCGACCAAATGAAAGCGATTGCAATTCTCTTCATGGTCGAGGTTCATACAGCAGCAATATTGCCTCCCGAAGGAATAACTGTCGGACATCCGGCAGCATTCGTGGCTGCTGCATTTGGAGGTATGGCTGCTCCATTATTCATTACAGTTTCAGGCTGGGGAATGCACCGAGGAGCTAAGAAAAGATTTGCCGAGGGACTAAATTCACGAGCTTGGATTAATTGGGTTCTACCAAGGGTAGTAGTCCTAACCGCTTGCCAATTTCTTGTCAATTTTCTACTTGCTATTGAACGAGGTGGAAGATTCGAATTGCAAACACCTGGGGTTCTGACCTTGATTGCAATCGCTGCTATTTTATCCCCATTAATTTCTCGATTCAACAGTAAGCAATTAGTTGGTATTTTCTCGCTGCTAGCACTGACTCCACTTCTTCTTGGAGAATACAATGGAGCTGGATTTTCATGGTCATCAAGAGTTGATTCGCAAGGATTTGAAGAATGGATAAATCGACTGCTAGTAAATGGCACATATCCTGTTTTACCGTGGCTAGCGTTTTCGACTTTAGGTGCAATAATTGCAGAATCAGAAAATGATTTAGAAACCAGAAAGAACATAATGGCAATTGGTGCATTCTTATTTTTGGTCAGCATTATTTTGTCATTTTCTTCTCGAAAGCCTTGGGCGCTAACCGAAGGCGATGCTGTTTTGACGTTCTTTCCAGCAACAACATTCTTTATTTTCGTAACAGCAATGTTCGTACTTATTGCATACGAATTACTGCTCAATAATTCCAATAATGAGCGAATCAATCTGAGTTTTCTAGAAGCCTCTGGGCGACTGACTTTGACAATCTATGTCCTTCACTTTGCAATTCTTGGAGTCGCTGCAGAATACATGATGGATCAACCTCGTCTCTCAATTGCTGAGGCTTTTGCGGTGACATTTGCACATACACTAATCTGGATTCCGTTAGCAAATTTACACCAGCGCTACTGTCCGAAGATAAGCCTTGAAGAATTGCTAAGAAGAGTCAGCAATTGACTCTCAATTACTCGAGGTTGTCCAATTTATAGGCCCGAACCATGTATCTCCATTTTCATTAGAAGACTTGATTCTGGCGTAGTAAGTCGAATCACTGGATAAGCCTGTAATTTCGTAATCTGACCAACCAACTGCTGAGTCACCTAAGGGTGCACTATTCGCCCAAACCCAAGATTGGTTACCCATATCCGTTGGCCCGTAGTAAATTGTTAGTGAGGTATTCGTTCCATTATCGTAAGTTTCCCAATTAAATGTTGAACTACTGGATGTGGTATTATTTACGCCCAAGTTTCGAAGTATCGCTTGATAGGTGAAATATTCGCCTCGTAGCGGATCGTCTACCCAGATTGGTAAATGGGTAAGCGAATCGTGTGTATTCTGTGTAAGTGGGAACCCCCACGCTGCATGATAAGGAGCTAAATTGTACCCTGTTGCGTTTGAAAGATGTAACACCCAGGCATTGAATTCATCATCACCGGTTGTTGGAACCTCTGCCGCAGGTAATGTGTAGTATACAGTCAAAGCTTGAGTAATCGGGTCCCAACCCCATTCTTCTTTGATTATCAAATAGGTATCTAAAGCAGTCCATACAGACCAATTGGCTATATTTGAACCATCATCAAAATAGCCCCTCATACGATTCGCTCTTTGAGCCGGATCAACTGCGTTATGGCCCTCTATTCCAACCAAATCTTCCATCAGATAGACACTAGCAAAGTTGCAACCGGTTTCTGTTGTTCCCGGTAGCGTGGACGGCATCCATTGATGGTTGTGCCCCAATTCGTGGAACATCCCCCAATCTCCATTCTCTGACATGTAGGATACATTGACTACTCCTGCGACGCTCAAATCATGGGCCATGAATGGATATCCAGAATGCATCCAACCTGCTGAAATCTGAGCATCAAAGACGGCTCGCTCAACTCTTGGCCACGGCAAGTAGCCATACAACTCATGCTCCATTTCTAGAGCAATATCCCACCAATCCATCAAATCTGTTGGATTCGATAAATCCCGAATTTCATGACTTGGAACAGTCATAATGAAATTATCCGAAACCAATTCTGCCCATGGAGCGGGATTATCGCTTTCCGAATATATCCATTCAAAGTCTGAAGTCTCTCCAAGAACAAACATCGGAGCCTCTACCGCATTTGAGAAATTAACTTGGAAATCGCCCAGTGTAGAGCCCGGTTCTATTGCAATGTAAATCGGCCCTCCGAAGGCATTTCCAACCTCCATGCTAACATCATCAACGTACCACCATCTGACAATTTCTGGATGGCGATGTAACTGTGTCTTTGACCACAACTTGTCACTATGAGCGCCTACTAAGACGTAGGTTCCTGAGTCGACTATTTCCGAAGGAAGGGTTACCGTTACAACATCTCCTGGTGCAGCATATAGTCCTGTACTCATCCTAACGTGAGCTCTAGCACCCGCATAACCAAAGTTACTCGGAAGGCCACTTTGGTTGCCATCGACCGAAACAGTGGTTGACACTCTAGTAGCATTTGCTGGTACTTCGCCAGGGAATTCCACATGGCTAGGATGAGCTGGTAATTCATTCGCTGGAAGCCCTTGCGTTAGTGCAGCTTCGACCCTGATTAGAGTGTCGGCAACTGGGTCATCCCCCATGTTATGACCTACATTCTGCCATAGAGTTCCATATTCGATTACTGTCCATCCTGTTGCGTTTACAGTGTCACGAAGCGGAGACCAGAAATCATGGAAATCCAAACTCACGACCCCGGTACAAATCGAGAGCGTAGAATCTGCGATTGAAGCATCATCGATTGAGAGTTTTTGGTTGTTAATTCGGTCATCATAAATCGCTTGAATAGCAGATTGTGGTCTCGTCAATGAGTGAGGGATTTCAGTTAGATTTACAGTGTTATATCCCCAAGCCTGAGAGACAAAAAGACCTGTGGTTTTTGCAATCTTATTGCCTGGATAATTATGGGCAACATCTGAATTTGAGTATGACCAATACCAAGCATGTCCACCCATAATCAGTCCCCCTCCAGCAAGCACGAAATTAATCAAATTCAGATTATCTTGATCGTCGTGTCCATTCCAAAATTCGTCCAATAGGCAATCAATTCCAGAAAGATCAGCAGGTGTGACCGAGAGATGTACTGTGTGCCCTTCGGCCTGCAACTCGTCCTCAAAGTCGTCGAATCCAGCACCATAAGCGAGCCCGACGTTTGCATTTTCACCACATACCCATTCTACTGCGCGTAGGGAGAATTCAGTCTCATCGGCACCACCACCATCAACCCAACTTTCGTGACCATATCCAAGCATCTTACCTCTGCCGACATGGCTGGCAGAGATTACTGGAATACTATCTGTGTAACCGCCCTCTGCAAAGCCAACAGGGAATGACCACTCTCCAATTGGCAGGATAGGAGATGGCCAACCACCCCAATTGGTTTCTCCCATACCACGTAACAGTTCTTCTTGATCTGCGCGTAAATCATGCACCACAATCCAAAGAAGGAGGCCAACTGAACCTCCAGAGTTATTCGCCCAGATTGTATATTCTATCCAATCTGTATTGTGAGTAGGAGAACCGGAAATACTACCGTTGTCGAGAAGCGATAAGCCGGTTGGCAGTTGTGGCTCGATTTCCCAAGTATCTATTTCTGGACCATCATTATTGCCATGAATAAATACACTCTTATTCGCTTCGAGAATGTATTCGTTAGAATCCCAGGAAATCAAATCCGGAGCCATACTGGTGATTTTGATTTTGAAGATTGTAGAAGTAGAACCTCCAGTATTGTTTGCCCAAATCGTCCAAGTTTCCCAAGAGGATTGTACATCACTGGCAATACCGGAAATTGTTCCATCTGCAGAATTGAATTGGAACCCTGCAGGTAAGTGATGGGATATCTGCCAAGAGTCCGGAGTACCTCCAGAATATGTCGGTGTAATCGAAATCTGTTCTCCGATCCTCAGATCATGCTCCCAAGGATTGTAGAGTAGATTTGCTACCGGAATGTCAGCCACACTAATTAGAACATCAACTGAAATTGAACCACCAGAGTTCATAGCCGTGATAAGATGCATTGTAAGGCTCTGAACCCCTCTTGGCGAACCGCGAATTGAACCGTCATTTTGCAATAAATTGAGCCCATCAGGTAATGCGGGCTCGACAGACCATGAGGTGATTTCTCCTCCTGAAGTGGAAGGGATTACCTGAACTACATCACCGATACTAAACTGCATATTGTTGCTTCCGTATCCTAACCCCATTGGAGCTTCATGTAGTACGATGATTCGTATTGTGGTTTCAACTGAGCCCGCTCTGTTTGATGCATTTATTGTATGGTTGGAATCACCCAATTGACTTGGAGTTCCAAAAATTGAACCATCAGACAACAGAGTGATTCCAAGGGGTAATTGCGGACTTACCGACCAATCTTCTGGAGCTCCTCCTTCTACATTTGGGGCAGGAAGTCCGCAAGGATTGTTTAATTCACAAGCAAGGCTTTGTTCTGGATAATTAATCGCAAAGGGAGGGTTTTCAATTACTTCTAAGTCAATCCATGTATTTGTTGAACCCATGGCATTTGACCCGATAATTGTGTACCGAATAGATTGGCTTACCTCAACAGGAGTTCCCGAAATCACCCCACTATCTCTATCGAATGTGATTCCGGAGGGAAGGCTCGGATTAATCACCCAAAATTGAGGGCCGTCCCCCGTAAATGAGGGAGTTAATGCTTGCATTTCTTCTCCAATTACTAGAGATACCTTACTCAAACCATAATCCAGCCCTTCAGGTTTTAGCATTTGGCGGCATTCAGTGCCAGTGAAGACTTGATCTATCCAACAATCATCCTCGGTGATTTGTTGTTCGATACAATCTGGATGATTAGGTTGAACTTTACAATCAATGATTTCAGGTTCACTAGATGAATCCTCGAACAGCCCCAAACAGCCAGATGATAGCATCAGCAGAGTGAGAAGGACAGCCGTCTCGGCCTTTGCCACCATATTTTCGACCACCTATGGTGGTCGTGATAAATACTAACCAAATGATGTCTGGATTATATCTCAGGATAGGCGGGGCCTTCCTCAATTGCATATCTGACCGTTTGAAATTCGGATTTGAATTGAGCAATATCAGATTTTACAGCTTCTGGATTTTCTTCTGAGAACAAAGAACGGGCGAAGAATTTGGCAACGTCTTGCATCTCATCGACACCCATTCCTATGCGAGTTAACTCCGGCGTACCAAGCCTCAAACCACTAGGTCCAGACATTGCCTTTGTATCGCCGGGAAGCATGTTCATATTGGTAATGATTCCACAGTCCTCCAGTCTTTGGGCAGCCTTCTTTCCTGCGCCTGAATCAGGACCTCCGTGGCGAGTTAGTATTTGGTGGCTTGCGGTAAAGTTGCGGTCCTCTGCAATCACATCAAAGCCCTCTGAAGCTAAGGCAGAACCTAATGCTCTGGCGTTCGACACGATATCTTTAGCATACTGCTTTCCATAGGCCTCAAACTCAGCCATTGCAACAACCTTTCCAGCAACATGATGAAGATGATAGGACGAACAAACACCTGGGAATATGGCATTATTGAGTTTCTTTTGCAGTAATTCATCCTCTGAATTACTTAGGACAAAACCGCCCTGAGGACCTGGGAAAGTCTTGTGGCTGGAACCAGTCATCACATCAGCACCTTCTCGAAGAGGATCTTGAAATTCCCCTCCTGCGATTAGACCTAAGACATGAGCTCCATCATACATCACTCGAGCGCCAACCTCATGTGCTACATCGGCTAATTCTTGTAGGGGGATTGGAAACAGAATTACTGATTGACCGAATAAGCATAATTCTGGTTGTTCATTTCGAATTAACTTCGAAGCCGCATCAACGTCCGGCTCCATCCTTTCTTCATCCCAAGGGTAGGTAACAAGATTCAGTCCCCGCATGCCGACAGCGCCCATAGGGTGATGTGAGATGTGGCCGCCATCAGCCGTCGAAACAGCCGTAATGGTTTCACCAGGCTTTGTAAGTGCCTTCAAAACCCCTAGATTAGATACCGTTCCAGAAGTCGATTGGATGTTGGCAAATTGACAATTGAATACTCTTTTTGCGGATTCAATTCCAATGCTTTCGATTGTGTCGAAATCGTCACATCCCTGATAGTACCGTTTGCCAGGTAAACCCTCAGCATAACGGCCGTGAAGATCACCTTGAATGGCTTTTGCGACCAACGGCGAGAGGATATTTTCACTAGCAATCATTGGGATTGAATTGCGATAATGCCGACCTGAAGCGGCACTCGCTTGCATCACGGCATCTACCTGCTCTCTAGGATTCATGGGCGATGGTTACAAAATCGGTCAAAGAGTATAACGGTCAAGGTTGCTCAGAATTACAAGATTATTCAGTAGTCATTTATTTCAATTGTAGCCGCACTCGCCAAATCATGTCTAACACCCCTAAGCCACTTGTACTACTGATTGCATTACTCATGGTTTCATGGGTTCCAAATGTAATGGCAACAGATTCTGATGGAGACGGAGTGAATGATTCTGCTGATGACTTCCCTAATGACCCATGTGCAGATACCGATACCGACGGCGATGGAATGCCAGATACAATCAGTTGCCCTAGCAACTCAGGAACTGTAGCCTATACCTCATTTGAAGATCCATTTACTAATGGTGCGAAATATTTCGATACCGGAAGTGAATCTGTAAGTAGGTACCTTTGGAACAATGCAAATGAACCGGACATTGCTCACAACCAGACCACGGGCGCTGAAATGGGATTCACCCTTTACTACACCTCAAACGGAGGCGACGGACTTACAGATGGAGATTACTTTGGCACTGCAAACTATACAGGCACGGTTGGGAATTACACCGATGGAACCCAAGGATATCAGATGGGTGATGTTGATGGAATGGCAACTTTGACTCTCGACGACGTTACAGCTGATTCAATGACTTTCGATTTATTTGTCCAAGGTGGTTCTGGCAACAGTTACGAAAACTCAGATTATCTTGTCATTAAATTCGTTGGGAGTTCCTCAACACTTGAGTTGGTGAATGTAACAGGCGCTACAGGTTCCGGTAACAATGGAGGGTTTGCATCTTACATGGGGGTTTGGACTAGTTTTACTTCAAACATTAGTGCTTTTGGCCAAGGTAACTTAGTAATTGATTTCACTTCTAATTCCCAGTCAGAATCTATCTACCTCGATAACGTAATTTTCACCAGTGCTAGTACTGGAAATGGAACTACAACAACTCTCGTTGAAGACGATGATGACGATAACGATGGTTATCTCGATGTAAATGACGCATTCCCTCTTGACGCTAGTGAATGGGCAGACAATGATGGAGACGGCATTGGTGATAACGCGGATGCAGACGATGATAACGATGGTGTTGATGATACTGCAGATGACCTCCCTCTAGACCCATCCGAGACAACCGATACAGATGGAGATGGTATTGGAAACAACGCAGATGATGATGACGACGGTGACACATACAGCGACTCGATTGAGAACGATTGTGGCTCCGATCCACTTTCTTCTGGCAGTATCCCAACCGACACCGACAGCGATGGCACTTGTGACGCATTAGATTCTGATGATGATGGAGACGGTGTCGATGACGATAACGATGACTTCCCACTAGACCCTAATGAAGATACAGATAGCGATGGGGATGGAACCGGAGATAACGCTGATGTCGACGACGATAATGATGGTGTCGATGATGCTAACGATGACTTCCCTCTAGACCCTAACGAGGACACAGATACAGATGGAGATGGCGTTGGTAACAACGCAGATTATGACGATGACGGGGATGGTTACACTGACCAGACCGAACTCTCATGTGGCTCTGACCCAATTGATGCGTCAAACATCCCCACCGATTCAGATGGTGATGGAACTTGTGACGCATTGGATATCGATGACGATGGAGATGGAGTAATCAATTCCGAGGATGCATTCCCTCTAGACCCATATGAATGGGAAGACACCGATGGAGATGGGATAGGAAATAATGCAGATACTGATGATGATGATGACGGGTATGACGACTCTGTAGATTGGGCACCATTGGATTCAAGTGAATGGATGGACACTGACGGAGATGGGATTGGTAATAATGCAGATATGGACGATGACGATGACGGGTTCAATGACAACATGGAGGATGTGTGTGGAAGTAACCCCATGGATGGAAGTTCCATTCCTCACGATACTGACAGCGATGGAGAGTGTGATACTGTAGATTCAGATGACGATGGAGATGGAGTACTAGATTCTGAGGATTGGGCACCTCTAGATGGAACCGAGTGGGCCGATTCCGATGTAGACGGAGTCGGAGATAATTCCGATGATGATGACGACAATGACGGTTTTTCAGATTCAACGGAGGAAAGATGTCTGTCAGATTCACTGAACTCCAATTCAGTGCCATCGGATACTGATGGCGATGGTGTGTGTGACGTTACTGACGAAGATGATGATGCTGATGGTACTTCTGACACCATCGAAGGATTGTGTGGTTCAGATCCGTTGGACGTAAATTCTCTACCAACTGATACTGATTCCGATGGTGATTGCGACAATATTGATACTGATGATGATAATGATGGCATAAGCGATTCTGATGAAGTCGCAAGTGGAACGAATCCCCTAGACTCCGATAGTGATAATGACGGGGTTGAAGATGCTGAGGATAAATTCCCAGTTGATTCCACTGAATCGAAAGATTCCGATGACGACGGTGTCGGAGACAACGCAGATACTGATGATGACGGAGATGGTTGGCCGGACTCTGTAGAGGACAATTGTGGTTCAAATTCAATGGACGCCCTATCAACTCCAGATGACCTCGATGGTGATGGAATGTGTGATGGACAAGACCCTGATGTTGACGGAGATGGTATAGCCGACGTTGACGATGATTTCCCCCTTGATGGCACAGAATGGTTTGACCTAGATGACGACGGAGTTGGAAACAACGCTGATACTGATGATGACGGAGATGGATGGCTAGACTCTGTTGAGGTTGAATGCCATAATGCTGGTGGGTATGGCGAACCCATGAATGAGAATATCTATCCTCTCGACATCGATAATGACGGAATTTGTGACTCAATGGACGACTATGTTCAGAATGCTACGAAAGAGCAGGATGACAACAACACACCTGGATTTGGATTAGTTTTGGCAACCCTAGCTATACT
>VMBT01000037.1_pt1 | contig 87476 bp, 85 predicted proteins | sample 4404301 | NCBI WGS metagenome assembly VMBT01 (sample SAMN12238535, study PRJNA552566) | marine metagenome | isolation source: Coastal seawater | place: USA: coastal Georgia, Sapelo Island | collected 2008-08/2009-08 | reverse complement strand
TAGTCAGAGATATCGTCATTGATATTTTGCCGGATGGTTGGATGTGTCCTGAAGAAGAATTTTATGTAAATCCTACCGGCATTTTTGAAATTGGTGGGCCTAACGGAGACGCTGGCTTAACGGGGAGAAAAATAATTGTAGATACTTATGGTGGAGCATCCCCACATGGTGGTGGCGCATTTTCTGGGAAAGATCCTACAAAAGTTGATAGATCAGCGGCTTATTTTACAAGATACTTAGCTAAAAATGTCGTGGCTGCAGGTCTTGCTGCTAAATGTACAATTCAAATCGCATACGCTATAGGTGTTTCTAAACCACTTTCATTATATGTAAACACCGAAGGAACAGGAAAAGTAGAAGATAGTATGATTGAAACAGCACTAGCTAACCTAATAGATATGTCTCCAAGGGGTATTAGAGAACATCTAAAATTAAACAACCCTATCTATGTGCCAACATCTTCCTATGGGCATTTTGGTAGAAAGCCAAATGAAATTCTAGAGGGCTCTTTTACTTGGGAGAAAACCGATTTGGTTATTTCTATACAAAAAGAACTAGGAATCATTTGATTTTGAATTTTAGTAAAGACTCACCTAAGTTTTATGGAAGAAGAAAAGGAAGAAAACTTTCAGCAACAGCGAAAATGGCGTTAATATACGGTGAAAATTATCTTATAAAATCAAAAAATCTAACTCATTATTTTTCAGAATTATTTAACTCTAATAAAAATCAAAAAATTATCTTAGAAATTGGTTTTGGTAACGGGGAGAATTTAGTTGAATTAGCTAAAAAATACCCAGAAAGACTTTTTATTGGTGCTGAACCATTTTTAAATAGTGCCATCCAATGTATTCAAAAATTAAAAAAATATAATATAGAAAACGTAAAGATTTGGCAGGATGATATAAAAAAAATTTTAGACTTTGTACCACCAAATATTATATCAGAAATAAAAATTCTTTTTCCAGACCCTTGGCCAAAAACAAAACATAAATCTCGTAGATTAATACAGCCTGAATTTATAGAACGTCTCAATCTTATTTTAGTTAAGGGTGGTACAATTACTATTGGAACAGATCACTCAATATTAAAAAGTTGGATATTAGAAAATTTCCAAACTAGTCGAAAATTTGAGTGGGTTGCAAATAATGCAAAAAATTGGAGGACCCGTCCATCGGACTGTGTTGTAACAAAATATGAAAAAAAATCATATGAAGCCAATAGGCTTCCAAGTTGGTTTGTTTATAAAAAGATAGAAATCAGTATGTAGAACAATTTGAAAACTATTGATTTTTTTATTAATCAAAATTATAATAATCAATAAAGTGAGCCTAAAAGCTCACTTTTTTTATTGAGGAAATTTAATTTGGTAGTAGATCACATTAGAGAACTATTATTTTCAAGGCTTAAAAACTTAGGATATCACCTTATTCGTGTAAAAATTATTAATGTTAATAATAAAAAAACATTACAGATAATGGCAGAAAGAATTAAAGATAGAACGATGGGAATTGATGATTGTACTTTTTTGAGTAAAGAGATCTCCTCGTATTTAGAAGTAGATGATCCAATTAGTTCTTCCTATATATTAGAAGTGTCATCAGGAGGGCTATCAAGACCCCTGACGAGTTTCGATGATTACTCTTTTTTTAAGGATAGCAAGATCAAAATTACTCTAAAGGATAAGTTTTTAGGAAAGAAAACTTATAAAGGTTTCATAAGTAAAGTAGATGAAAATCAGAATATAATTTTGAGAACTGACGAACATGAGATAAAAGTAAATTTTTTAGAAATTGAAAGTGGTAATATTGACCCTGATTGGGCTATCGAAAATAATAAAATTAATTAAAATTTAAAATAGGAAATCATCATGGAAGCAAAGTCCATTGCCAGATTAGAATTGATACAAGTTGCAGAGGCAGTTTCAAGAGAAAAGTCCATTGAAAAGGAAGAGGTCATTGTTGCGATGGAAGAAGCAATTCAGAAAGCAGCAAGATCTAAATATGGTTTGGAAAGAGATATAAGAGCAAATATTGATAGAAAAAATGGTTCTATTAATATTGCCCAGTTTACAGAGGTTGTTGAAAATGTTGAAAATGATTTAACACAAATGTCTGTAAAAGAAGCTGAGAGAAGAAATTTAGGAATTGAAATAGGGCAGTTTTATAAACAACCACTTCCTCCTATAGATTTTGGCCGCATTGCTGCTCAAACAGCTAAACAAGTTATTGCGCAGAAGGTTCGTGAAGCAGAAAGACAAAGGCAATTTTTAGAATATAAAGACCGTGTCGGTGAAATTGTTGTCGGCACAATTAAGAGAGTTGATAACCATTCTGTTTCTATTGATTTAGGCAGAGCTGAGGCAGTAATAAAAAAAGATCATATGATACCCAGGGAACAATTAAGGCCTGGAGATAGGTTGAGGTGTTTCATAATTGAGGTTTCTCAAGAGATTAAAGGACCACAGATTTTTTTATCAAGGGCATCCAATCAATTTTTAGCTGCGTTGTTTACTCAAGAGGTGCCAGAGATTTATGATGGCATAATTGAAATAAAGGGTGTGGCAAGAGAACCTGGAAGTCGAGCAAAAATTTCTGCATTTTCAAATGATCCAACTATTGATCCTGTAGGAGCTTGTGTTGGAATGAGAGGCTCTAGGGTGCAAGCTGTTGTAAGTGAGCTTCAAGGTGAAAAAATAGAAATAATCCCGTGGTCAGAGGATCCTGTTACTTTTGTAATAAACGCATTAGCCCCAGCTGTTCCATCGAAAGTCGTTATGGACGAAGATGCAGGCAGAATGGAAGTAATAGTACCAGATGATCAATTATCTCTTGCTATAGGTAGACGTGGGCAAAATGTTAGACTAGCCTCACAGTTAACAGGTTGGTTTGTTGACATTATGACAGAAGCAGAAGAGTCTGAAAAAAGACAAGAAGAATTTGCTCAGAGAAGTAAAATATTCATTGATGCGCTTGATATTGACGATGTTATTGCACACTTGATGGTTGGTGAAGGATTTGTAACAATTGCAGATATTGCAGAAGCAACAATAGATGAACTTTTATCAATTGAAGGTTTTGACGAAGATATAGCTAATGAATTGATTAACAGAGCTAATAACTTTGTTAAAATCGAGGCGCAAAGAGTTGAAGATAAATTAAAACAGTTAGAAGTAAAAGATGATTTGTATAATTTTGATCATTTAACTAAATCAAGCATCTTATTACTAGCTGAGAATAATATTAAAACTTTGGATGACCTTGCGGAATTAGATAGTGAAGAATTATTTAATATTCTTGGAACCACTGTGTTTTCTAGCGAAGATGATGCTGGGTCAGTAATAATGAAGGCCAGAGAGCACTGGTTTTCTGAAGAAGAAAAATAGAATTAATTCTCATTTAAGGAACAAAATTATGGAAGACAATAAAAATGGAGAAAGAAAAAAGTTAAGTCTGTCTCTAGGTGGCAAATTAACACTTAAAACTTCTGTTACTTCCAAAGCCTCTAGCAGTATTTCAACTAATAATAGGTCAGGTAGAGGTACTGTTCAAGTTGAGGTTAAGAGGGCAAAAAGGGTCTCCAATAGATCAAATGTTGGTGAAACTGCTCAAGTGAAAAATACTACAGATAACAATACAGGTCTTACTCCACAAGAAATTCAGTCTAGAAGCAGGATGCTTCAGGAGGGCCTAGCCAAAACAGCTGCTCAAGCAGAGATTCTTGCAGCTGAAAAATTCGAAAAAGCAAAATTAGAAGAGGCACGTATTGCAGCTACAGCTGATGAGGCATCTAAAGCTGCCTCTTCACTTGCGCCAAAAGACAAGATTTTAGCTAGGAGAAAAGCTGAAACAGAAGAAATTTTAGAGATTAAAAAAATTGAAGAAGAGCAAAAACAACTTCAAATAGATGCAAGGAAAGCTGAAGAAGCAGCTCTGCAAGCTGAGAAAGATAGACAAAAAATAACTGATGTTGAAACTGTGCCTGCTAACTCAAAGTCATGGACAGCAAACAAAGTTCAAGAAAAAGAAATATATAGAGAAAACTTAAGAAAGCCATCTTGGAACAAAGGATTTCAAGAGAAAAGACAAGGAAAAATGACTGTGGCTCGTGCTTTAGAATCTGACAATGTTAGGGTCAGGTCTCTAGCTTCAATTAAAAGAAGACGAGAAAAAGCAAGAATGCAGGCAGATCAAACACCTGCAGTTAAACAGTTTAGAGAAGTGATAATACCAGATACAATTACAGTATCTGAATTAGCTAATAGGATGACCGAAAAAACTGCAGATGTTGTTAGAGAGCTTATGAAAAATGGTATAATGGCTACTGCAACTGAGGTTATTGATTCTGAAACTGCAGAATTAATTACAACTGAATTCGGTCACAAGCCAAAAAGAATATCAGAATCTGACGTTGAATTAGATTTAGAGATCCAAGAGAGTGACCCCAAAAACATGACACCAAGGCCACCAATAGTCACTATCATGGGTCATGTTGATCATGGTAAAACATCTTTGTTAGATGCGCTAAGGCAAAGTAAGATAGCCGATGGAGAAGCTGGAGGTATAACTCAACATATAGGCGCATACCAAATTATAACAAAATCTAATTCAAAAATATCTTTTATAGATACCCCTGGACATGAAGCTTTTACTGAGATGAGGGCAAGAGGTGCAAACGTTACAGATATAGTAATTTTAGTAGTTGCAGCAGATGATGGAATCAAGCCACAAACAGTTGAGGCAATAAAACATGCTAAGGCTGCTTCTTGTCCAATAATCGTTGCTGTTAATAAATGTGATAAACCAGAAGCCGATCCCCAAAGAGTTAGAACTGAATTACTTCAGCATGAAATTATTCCTGAAGAGATGGGAGGAGACGTTCAATGCATTAACGTTTCCGCAAAAAACAAAGAAGGACTTGATAACCTCATAGAGGCTCTAGAGTTACAATCTGAATTAATGGAATTAAAGAGTGATCCAACTATCAGTGCGAATGGTGTTGTAATAGAATCAAAAGTAGAAAGAGGCAAGGGATCTGTTATAACCATGCTTGTTAAGGCCGGGACCTTAAATGTTGGTGATATATTAGTTGTGGGAAGTGAATCAGGTAAGGTCCGAGCTTTATTAAATGATATAGGAAAAAGAGTTGAATCAGCTGGTCCATCTACACCTGTTGAAGTTTTAGGATTATCAGGAACCCCAAATGCTGGTGACTTAGCTAATGTCGTAAGTTCAGAATCCAAAGCTAGAGAAATTGCTGAATATAGATCAAGAAAATTAAAGCAAAAAGAAGCTACTTTGACTGCAAGGGGATCTATAGAACAAATGATGGCTAATATTCAAGCAGGTGAGGTCTCAGAATTACCTGTCATTATTAAGACAGATGTTCATGGTTCTTTAGAGGCAATAAAGGTAGCTTTAGATAAATTAGGGAACTCTTCAGTAAAAGTAAAAGTTTTAGCAGGAGGTGTTGGTGCTATCAGTGAATCAGACATTACTTTGGCTTCTGCTTCCTCTGCCCTTGTATTTGCTTTTAATGTTAGAGCTATTCCGCAAGCAAGAGACTTATCTAAAAGGGATGGCGTAGAAATAAGATATCATTCTATAATATATGAATTAATTGAAGATGCAAAACTAGCATTAACAGGATTGTTAGATCCAGATCTTCAGGAAAATTTTATTGGTTATGCTGAAATTAGACAAGTTTTTTCTATATCTAAGATTGGAAAGATTGCTGGTTGTTATGTCACAGAAGGGGTTGTTAAAAAAGGATGTAGCTTTAGACTGCTTAGAGATAATACGGTCTTACATCAAGGTAAACTCAAGACATTAAGACGCTTTAAAGATGAAGTAAAAGAGGTTCGTGAAGGAACTGAATGTGGAATGGGCTTTGAAAATTATAATGATATTCAAGAGGGGGATATTATGGAGTGTTTTGAGGTAAAAGAAGTTGCAAGAAGCTTAGAATCCATCGATCAAAAAGTAGGATAAAATTTTCTCATGAGTGAATTTGATTTCAAACCTAAGAGAAAAATTAAAGACAGTTCAATTAAATCACAAAGGCAACTTAAAGTTGGTGAAGAGTTAAGATACTTAATTTCTAATGTATTACTCAAAGAAACTTTTTACGATGAATATATAAATAATAACAATATTACTATAACTGAGGTAAATATTAGCCCTGATCTCAAAAATGCAAAAATATTTATTATGCCACTGGGTGGTAAAAATCAGTTAGAGGTAGTTGATAGTTTAAATAAAGTTAGTGGAAGAATAAAAAAATTAATATCTAGCAATATTAACCTTAGACAAATGCCCAAACTTAATTTTAAAATAGATAAATCATTCGAAAATGCCCAAAATATTGAAAATATTTTAAAAAACATAAAAAAGTGACAGTAGATACTTTTAGATTTAAGGGAATTTGTCATCAATAAAATTAATGGATGGATAATATTAGACAAACAAGTTGGGATTACTTCTCGTCAAGCAGTTAATCGAATATCTAAAATGTTTAATATAAAAAAAGTAGGTCACGCTGGCACTCTTGATCCCATGGCCACTGGAATTTTACCTATTGCAGTTGGTGAGGCCACAAAATGTATATCATTTCTACAAAATAAAAAAAAAAAATATTTATTTACTATTAAATGGGGAGAAAGTACCGAAACAGATGATGCTGAAGGTAAAGTTATAGCAAGCTCAAAGAATAGACCAACTAAAGATCAGATTTTAAAAATAATTGGTTCTTTTCTAGGTGAAATTTTCCAAAAACCGCCCATATATTCTGCAATTAAAATCAATGGTCAACGATCTTATAAGTTGGCAAGACAAAATTTATTTTTTGAACACAATTCAAGAAAAGTAAAAATCTATAAATTAACTTTAAAAAAAATTCTTAATATAGATTCAGCCCAGTTTGAAGTCGTTTGCAGTAAGGGAACTTACGTACGCTCTTTAGCAAAGGATATTGCAGAAAAATTAAAAACCAAGGGTCATATTACAGAGCTAAGGAGGCTGTCTGTTGGAAATTTTGCTATTAAAGATACGATTTTTATGGATTTTTCCAAGGAAATAATACATAGTCCATCGGTTTTGGATAAAATATTACCAATTGAGGCTGCGCTAGACGACATCCCGGCGTTGCTCCTAACTAAACATGAAGCAAGAAAATTAAAGCTAGGACAAAAAATTGATTTTGAAAGTTTAGAGTTTAAAAAAAAATTTATTGAAAAATTTCCAAATCATATAAATTTTGAGAAAATCTGTGCATTTTATGATCATAACTTAATAGCTATTATAAAAATTGAAGAAGGTTTAGTTAAACCAAAACGCATAATTAATAATTAAAAAAAGGAAAGGAATAATACGATGTCGATAGAAAAACAAAAGACTATAGAGCTTATTAAAAGTTTTGGAAGTAGTGAAAAAGATTCAGGTTCAGCTGATGTTCAGGTTGCAATTTTATCTGAAAGGATAAAAAACTTAACAGAACACCTTAAGACACATAAAAAAGATTTTGGATCTAGACGAGGATTGTTAAGTATGGTTGGTCAGAGAAGAAACTTATTACAGTATATCAAGAATAAAAATGAAGATCGTTATAATGATCTAATCAAGAAATTAGGTTTACGAAGATAGTTTGTTTTAGATTATTTTCAATAATTCAATATATGTTTATATAATTAGGTGCTAGAGGAAGTTGCTATGTTTGAGGTTTATAGAAAAGAATTAACTTGGGGTGGAAAATTATTAACGTTTGAAACTGGAAAAATTGCTCGTCAAGCGGATGGTGCAGTCATGGTTACCTATGGAGGCACGACAGTTTTGTGTACTGCTGTAGGGGCTTCATCTGCTAAACCAGGGATAGATTTCTTTCCTTTAACTGTTAATTATCAAGAAAAAACATTTGCTGCGGGAAGGATTCCAGGTGGTTTTTTCAAAAGAGAGGGAAGGCCATCAGAAAAAGAAACCTTAGTTTCAAGGTTGATTGATAGACCTATTAGACCTCTTTTTCATAAAAATTTTAAAAATGAAACACAGGTAATTGCTACAGTTCTTTCTCATGATATGGAAAATGACCCTGATATTGTTGCAATAATAGGTGCTTCCGCAGCATTAACAATTTCTGGCTTACCATTTATGGGTCCAATTGGTGCTTGTAGAGTTGGCTGGAGTGGTAGTGAATATATATTAAATCCATCAATTGAACAAATGAAAGAAGCTAATTTAGACTTGGTTGTAGCAGGAACTAAAGAAGGCGTTTTAATGGTTGAATCTGAAGCTTCAGAACTCTCAGAAGAGGTTATGTTAGGAGCTGTTGATTATGGTCATAAGGAAATAGAGAAAGTTATTGATGCTATTATTGAGTTAGCAGAAGTAGCAGCTAAAGAACCACGTCCATTACCAGAAGAACCAGTTGAAAAAGATGATTATTTAAAAGTTATTAAACCATATAGCAAGAAGTTTGAAAAAGCTTACAAAGAAAAAGATAAGTCTAAACGTTCTAAAACTTTAGGTGAAATTAGAAATGAAATTTTAGATAAATTTGGCGAGACTGTTAATGTAACACTTGCATCAACTCTAATAAAAAATCTAGAATCTGATATAGTCAGAGGAAATATATTAAAAACTAAAAAAAGAATAGATGGAAGAGATACTAAAACTGTAAGACCAATAGTTGCTGAGGTTGGCACTCTGCCAAGAGCCCACGGCTCAGCTTTGTTTACAAGGGGTGAAACTCAAGCTTTAGTAGTTGCAACATTAGGCACTGGGCAAGATGAACAAATAATAGATTCTTTAGAAGGAGAATACAGATCTAAGTTTATGTTGCATTATAATTTTCCACCTTATTCAGTTGGTGAGGCCGGAAGGATAGGTTCACCAGGAAGAAGAGAAATTGGACATGGAAAGTTAGCATGGAGAGCCGTAAATCCATTATTACCAAATGGTGAGGATTTCCCTTATACTGTTAGAATAGTTTCTGAGGTTACCGAGTCAAATGGATCCTCATCTATGGCAACTGTGTGTGGAACATCTCTTGCTCTAATGGATGCAGGGGTCCCCATTAAAAAGCCTGTTGCAGGTATAGCTATGGGCCTAATTAAAGAGAAAAAGGAATTTTCAGTTTTATCAGATATTTTAGGTGATGAGGATCATCTTGGTGATATGGATTTTAAAGTTGCTGGAACTAAAGATGGAATTACCAGTCTCCAAATGGACATTAAAATTACTTCTATTACTAAAGAAATTATGGAAATTGCATTGGATCAAGCAAAAGAAGGTAGAATACATATTTTAGATGAGATGGCCAAAGCTATTAGTAATTCTAGAGAAGTATTAGCTGAATCTGCTCCTAAAATAACAACAATGAAAATTAAATTAGAAAAAATTCGTGACGTTATCGGCCCAGGTGGAAAAATGATTAGAGAAATATGTGAAGCTACGGGCGCAAAAGTTGATATAGAAGATGATGGCACTATAAAAATTGCAGCTTCAGACACTGAAGCTGCTGAAGCAGCACAAAAGCGAATTAATGATATAGTAGCAGAGGCAGAACTTGGTGTTATTTATACTGGTAAGGTTGTGAAAACTGTAGACTTTGGAGCGTTTGTAAATTTTCTTGGAACTAAAGATGGGTTAGTTCATATATCAGAGTTACAAGATGCACGTACTGAGAAAACTACTGATATATGTAAAGAAGGTGATATGGTTAAAGTCAAGGTTATAGGTTTTGATGATAGGGGAAAAGTTAAGCTATCAATGAAAAGGGTTAACCAAGAAACTGGCGAAGATATTGAAAGCAAAAAGGATGAGTAAAATAACACCAAAAAACGAATGGGTTAAATCATGGTCTGATAATGGAATTGGATGGGTTCAACTTAATCATGATAACAAGCTGAATCCTCTATCAGCAGGCTTTATTCTAGCTATAAAAGAGGCTGCAACCAAATTTGACCAAGATAATTCTATTGGTTGTATAGTTTTGATTGGATCAGATAAAGCCTTTGCTGCAGGTGCCGACCTCAAAGAAATGGTCAGTCTAAATTTCGCAACAGTTTCTCAAAATAGATATATAGAAAATGGTTGGTTAGATATTCCGAAAATACAAACTCCAATCATTGCTGGCGTAAAAGGTTATGCTTTGGGTGGTGGATGTGAGTTAGCAATGATGTGTGACTTTATAGTTGCTTCAGATGATGCAAAATTTGGTCAGCCAGAAATAAATATTGGTGCAATTCCAGGTGCTGGAGGAACCCAGAGATTAACTCGATCAATAGGAAAATCCAAAGCAATGTTAGCTGTTCTTACTGGAGATATGATTTCTGCACAAGACGCTGAAAAATCAGGATTGGTTGCTAAAGTTTTGAATAATGATGATTTTGATAAAGGGCTTGAAGAAATAGCTTTGAAAATTGCTAATCAATCAAAACCTCTTGCAAAATTAGCAAAACAAGCTGTTAATGTTGCATATGAAACAACCCTTGAAGAAGGTATTCGATCAGAGAGAGCTTTATTTTATTCAACTTTTGCCTTAGAGGATCATGTTGAGGGAATGCAAGCTTTTGCCGAAAAAAGAAAACCTAATTGGAAAAATAAATAACCATAAATTGTTATAATTCATCTGATCTAGGAACAGCAACGCTGTGAAGCCCTCCATCTACGTGATGAATATTCCCTGTAACTCCGCTGGATAGATCAGAAAGTAAGTATAAAGCAGAATTACTTATTTCACTAAGCTCTGGATTGAACTTTAAAGGGGCAACAGATTCTGAATATCTATATACATGTCTTGCTCCAGAAATTGCAGCTCCAGCCAAAGTTTTAACTGGACCAGCAGATAAACCGTTAACCCTGATATTACTTTTTCCTAAATCCATAGCCAAGTATTTTATTGATGCCTCTAAAGCTGATTTAGCAACTCCCATAACGTTATAGTTTGGTGTAGTCCTTTCTGCCCCAAGGTAAGAAAGAGTTAAAAGACTTCCACCTTTTGAATTCATTAGCGGGAAAGCAGATTTAGCTATTCTTGTAAAGCTAAATGCAGAAATATCTAATGAATTTAAAAAGTTTTCTCTGCTACAATCTACATACTTTCCTTTTAGTTCTTCTTTATCAGAATAAGCAAGCGCGTGAACAACAAAATCAATTTCTGTCCAATCTTCAAGAACCTGTTTTATAAAGTTTTCAATAGAGCTTTTATCGTTATTATCTTTTGAAACATCACACTCATAACATTTTTTTGCATTAATGGAGTCCATTAAAGGTATTAATCTCCTTTTAAAACCCTCATTTTGATACGAAAAAGCTAGCTGTGCCCCTTCCTCAGATAACTTTCTAGCAATACCCCATGCTATAGAGCGTTCATTTGCAACACCCATTACTAAACCTTTTTTGTTTTTCATTATTGCCATAAAAATCTCATTGCTTAACTATATTTAGAGATTGCAAGACACGCGTTGGTTCCGCCAAATCCAAAAGAATTTGATAGAGCAAGGTTAATGTCTATATTTTTTAAGGTATTCTGCGGTATTTCAATTTTTCCTATTTCTGGATCAGGGTTATGGATATTAGCTGAACCTGATATGAAATTATTATTCATCATGATAATTGTGTATATGGCTTCTTGCACTCCTGTCGCTCCAAGTGAATGCCCTGTTAGAGATTTGGTACTTGTAAGTTTGGGTAGGTAATCGTAATTCTTAAAAACCTCTTTAACAGCATGAAGTTCTTGCATGTCTCCAACTGGTGTACTTGTTCCATGTGCGTTTATGTAGTCGACATTTTGGTTAGTATTAATTAGTGCTTGCTTCATGCATCTAATAGCCCCTTCTCCGCTTGGCGCAACCATGTCAAAACCATCTGAGTTGGCACAATGTCCTACAATCTCCCCATAAATTTTTGCACCTCTTGCTTTTGCGTGTTCTAACTCTTCTAAAACAAGCATTCCACCGCCACCTGCTATAACAAATCCATCCCTATCAATGTCGTAAGGTCTTGATGCTAACTCAGGTGTGTCATTGTATTTGCTAGACATAGCGCCCATAGCGTCAAATAATACAGATAGGGTCCAATCTAGTTCCTCGCCTCCACCAGCAAACACAATATCTTGATTACCATATTTTATTTGGTCAGCACCAATGCCTATACAATGAGCAGATGTTGAACATGCAGATGTAATAGAAAAATTTATACCTTTAATTTTAAAAAAAGTTGCTATACATGCTGATACTGTTGAACTCATACATCTTGGCACCATAAAAGGCCCCACTCTCTTAGGGCCCTTTTCTCTAGCTATATCAAATGCTTGGAGTAAATTAGCAGTGCTTGGACCTCCAGAGCCAGCGATAAGGCCAGTTTTAGGGTTGGAAACTTCTTCGTTTGTTAATCCTGCATCTATAATTGCCTGTTCCATAGATAGAACAGCGTAAGCAGACCCTGCTCCCATAAACCTAAGTTGTTTTTTATCGATATGATCTTCTAAATTAATCTTTATATCTCCATGGATTTGGCTTCTAAAACCCATTTCTTTATAAATTTCAGAACTAACAATACCTGACTTTTGATTAATTAGTGAGTTTTTGACAGCTTCAACATTATTGCCAATAGAACTAACTATCCCCATCCCTGTAATCACTACTCTTTTTGTTTTACTCATAATATTACCTATTTATAATAGTTAGTTTAATCCTGAAATAATCCCACTCTAATATCAGATGCTTCAAAAACAGTTTTGTTATCACATACTACTCTACCATCAGCTACGCCTAAAAAAAGTTTCCTCATTATTATGCGTTTGAAATCTAGAAAATACTCTACTTTTTTGGCTATTGGAAGTATTTGACCAGTAAACTTTACCTCACCAACTGATATTGCTCTTCCTTTTCCTCGTCCACCCATATTTCCTAATGAAAAACCAAGAAGTTGCCATAATGCATCCATACCTAAACAGCCAGGCATTACGGGATCTCCTTCAAAATGACAAGGAAAAAACCATTTATCAGGTGTTATTTTATACTTGGCATGAGCAGTTCCTTTATTATAAGCACCACCAGTTTCTTCAATTTTAGTTACTTCATCAAACATAAGCATTGGAGGCAAAGGTAACTTTGGAAAATCCACTCCAGCAAGTTGACCTTTGGCGCAGTCAATCAATTCTTTATAGTTAAATGATTTTTTGAGCAAAGCCACAATTCAATTTCCTTTTATTTTTACCTAACATCTTACATTATCCTTAAAAAAGGAAAAATAAAACTTTTATAGAAATTTATTTTTCTGTAGCACCCCAAATTTTTTCCTTTTGTACCCATCCTATAAAATGATTTTCGTGATTGATTTCGATTTTACACCATTGGACTTTACATTTTTTAATTTTGATTAATAAACCTTTTAAAAGTTTAGCTTTAGTTAGACTTTTACTAGATGGGACCCTCTTTAAAAGAGTGTCATTAACAATTAACCCCGACTTGAAGGATGATAATAGTTGAGTATGCACCCAACCGTTTAAATTGTCTTGTGTCCTAACTTTTCTCCAATTATTAAATTCAGCTACTATCTCTAATGGGTAACTTCTTTGTCTTAATTCATATTTTATTGGAAACTCTCGACCCGGACCTGTTCGAAAATAGGTTAAAGAGTTTTTTGTTGAAACAATCCTTGGTAATTTCAAACCACTCCCATTTATAGAATTTTTTATATTCATATCATTAGATAAAGCTATATCTGATAAAAATAAAATAGTTGAAAATAATATAATATAACTACTGATACATATATTAATTTCCTTGAATTTATATAACCCAAAGTTGATAAAACTATTTATTTTGAACATATTAGACAGTCATTTTGTTTTATAAGTTTAATTTTTTCTAAATTTTGATTTAAACCATCATACAAAAATAAATAACCTGCTGCTGAACAATATTTTTTTAGAGCAACTTCTTTAATAGCTTCATTAATTTGCATGGAGCTTATGAAACTAGTAATAGGACCAATTATCCCAGCTTCCCTACAATTAGTAACTGGTGCAGTTTCTTTCGTTTTAGGAAAAGCACATTCATAACATGGTAATCTTGTATCTATACCACTTTTCCAAACGGAAAATTGACCTTCCATTTGTATAGCAGAGCCAGAAATTAAGATTTTTTTATACGAATGGCATAAATGGTTGAGTGTGTATCTAGTTTCAGCATTATCAGAACAATCAAACACAATATCAAAAGAGTTGATGTCAATTGATTTATTAAAGTTTTTCTTATGAGATTTTACATATATATTTGGATTTATATTAATACACTTTTCTTCTAAGGTTTCTGCTTTATTCCGCCCTATATCGTTATTTTGATATGCAATTTGGCGGTTTAAATTTGATATTTCTATAATATCTTGGTCATAGATTTCAATATGTCCAAAACCTGCAGCAGCAGCATATAAAGCAACAGGGCAACCTAATCCTCCGGCACCAACAATTAGACATTTTGTTTTTAACAATCTTTCTTGGCCTTCTTCATCAAATTCTTTTATTATGACTTGCCTCGAGTACCTATGTAAATCATTCTCACTTAGCATTTTTGCCTCTGAAATAAAAATTAAGTTTAAGTTTTACAAAGCATTTGATTTATTTTGTCGACTAAATTTGAAGCAACTAATATCTTACTTTGTTCGCACCACTCATCACAACTGTCAGCGCTTAGAACATAGACTTTATTTGTATCTTTGCCGAATACTTTGTTTTCACTTACATCATTGGCTATTACAAGATCAAGGTTTTTGGAAATTAATTTAGATTTAGCATTCTCAATAATGTTTTCTGTTTCTGCTGAAAAACCAATAAGTATTTGTGGCCTTTGTTTTGAATTTGAAATTGTTTTCAAAATGTCAGGGTTTTTACGTGTTGTAAATTTTAAATTCTGATTAGATTTTTTTATTTTTTGATTAACATTTATACTATAGTTTTCATTGATTTCTGGAATAAGTTTCCAGTCTGCCACTGCAGCTGCACAAATTACTATATCTGCGGGCAATTCTGATATGGTTTTTTCTAACATTTCCGAAGCAGATGTTATTTCAATTAATTTTCTACACTCTGGTGGCGGAATATCTACAGGACCCGAAATTACAGTAACGTTTGCTCCTCTCCTTGATAATTCAGATGCTATAGCATAACCTTGTTTTCCAGAGGATCTGTTTGACAAAAATCTAACAGGATCAATATTTTCAATAGTAGGGCCTGCCGTAATGACAACAGATATATTATCAAATTGATTTTGTAATTTTTTTTTATAATTAAGATACTTTATTATTTCTTCAACAATTAGTTTTGGCTCAGGTAATCTTCCAGTTCCAAATTCACCGCAAGCCATATCACCCTGTTCAGGTTCTATAAATTTAATACCTCTGTCTAACAGTTTACGATAGTTATTTTGTGTTGCAGGATTGCTCCACATCACTGGGTTCATTGAAGGAGCTAAAAAAACACTAGATGAAGTTGCAAGCAAAATGGTGCTCGCGAGGTCATCGGCAATGCCATTTGCATATTTTCCCATTATATTAGCTGTAGCAGGTGCCACTAAAATGAGATCTGGTTTTCTTGCAAGTGTTATGTGGCTCATTTTTGATTCATCATCTACAGAAAAAAGCTCTGTATAGCATTTTTTTTCATTTAAACTTGTAACTAGTAAGGGGGTTATAAATTTTTGAGCTGACCTAGTCATCACAATATCCAGATCAATATCTTTTTGTTTAAGAAGTCTAATTATTTCTAATGATTTATAAGATGCAATACCTCCGCTTATAATCAAAAGTATACTGAATTTGAAATTTTTCAAATCATCAGAATATAGAAATTCATCAATATTAATTTTCAGCTCTTTGCTTAGGTTAGAAATAGCAATTTGTTTTTTTTTAGGAATTTTATTTTGTTTTTTCCAATTAGATATTGCTGAAGGTTTAACATCAAGCCTACGAGCGATTTCTCCTGTACCACCTAACAAAGATATTAAAGTTGAAATGTTTTTCATTGTTTACCTTAAATGATATTTAATATTACAATTAAACAAAATTTGTTGAAATTTCAAATTTATTTCATTTTTTTGAAATAAATTCATCAAATTTTTCAATTATTTCAGGAATCTTTAATAAAACTATTTTATTTTTTTCAACCCATTCTTCAAAAACTTTAAAAGGATCATCAGCTTCATCAATCCATTTATCTATTAGTGGCCTAGATAAATTCCACATATTAATGTCAGGATTAATTTGTCTTGTGGTCCCTTCGGCCATGACCATATTTTTTTGGAGCAAAGTAAATTGTGGTTGAACTTCAATGTTAAATTCTTTTGATAAAGTTAATATTTGACCCAATAACTTTGCTAAGGAGACTTCTCCAATGGGCTTATTTAAAATGGGTGTAGAAATAGCTCTGATTGCTTGTGCAAGATGATTATGTGAAATATTTTCATTTAACATATTTGCTTGAGAATGAATTTCAACGACTTTTTTGTAATTTTTATTTAAAAGGTGAATAAGAAGAAGGGCTAGAAATTGTCTATCGTTATTTGATAACCGGCCCATTATCCCAAAATCTATAGGAACAAGAGTGCCCTTTTTATCTATTAAAATATTTCCTGGATGCATGTCTCCATGAAAGAAACCATCTCTAAATACTTGAAGAAAAAAAACTTCAGTCCCTATCTCAGTAATTTTTTTAATGTCATGATTGTTTTTTTGTAAAGATACTAAATCATCAATTCGAATTCCATAAATATACTCCATAATAAGAATCTTACGACTTGTGATTTCCCAATTTATTTTAGGCACTCTATAATTAATATTATCCTTAAAATTTTCATAGAGTTCCTCTGCGGCTGCCGCTTCCATGGTGAGATCAAGTTCGTTAAGTGAAACTTCAGAAAGGACTTCTACATTTTTAGAAAACTTAAATCTTTTTGTATTTGGAATAAAAAATTCTATACATTTTGCACCCCAATAAAAAAAATGAAAATCATTAAATAATAACTTCTCAATATTAGGTCTAAGTATTTTAATAGCTACAGTTTCACCATTTTTTAGAATCCCCTTATGTACTTGTGCAACGGAGGCACTCGCAACTGGTTTTTCTTCAAAAGAAGTAAAAATATTATCAATAATATCTTTTGTTTCAGTTTCTATAATTTCTTTGGCAACTGATCCTGGAAAAGGCTCAATATCATCTTGTAATTTTTTAAGATATTCACAAGTCTCTACTCCAATTAAATCTGGTCTCGTAGATAAAGCCTGTCCGATTTTTATAAAGCCAGGCCCAAGGCTGACAAGGCTTTTAAGAAGCATACTTCCGATTTTCTTATTCTTTTGTCTGTAAAGTACAAAATTAATTAACTTTAGTAAGAAAATGGTTTTTTTATTGAAAGAACCATTACTAATGATTAAAGAAAAAGCTCCTGATCTACCTAACTTTATCAAAAGAATAAAGCATTTGATTATGAAACCCGGAACCTTCCATAATGGATAATTAAGCTTTTGCTGAATAGACATTAGAGTTTCCAACCAGAATGTAGGGAAACAATCCCATTAGACAAATTTCTATATTTTACTCTTGCAAACCCTGCTTCCGAAAACATTAATGAAAGTTCGTTTTGTGAAGGGAATTGTCTTATTGACTCAACTAAATAGTTATATGCCTCTCTATCTCCGGTAACTTTTTGACCTATCATTGGCATATATTTAAATGACCAGATATCATATAATTTTTTTAATAAGCTATTCTGTACATGACTAAACTCTAGACAAATAAAACGACCACCAGGTTTAAGTATTCGGTAAATTTCTCTTAACGATTGAATTCGATTTGTTATATTTCTGAGGCCAAATCCCATAGACACTCTTTCATAGGAGCTATCTTCAATTGGTAAATCCTCTGCACTAGCAATTGTCCAGGATAAATTTTTATTATCAATATACTTGGATTTACCTTTTTTTATCATTTCCTTATTAATATCTATGACATGAGCTGACAATCCGCCAGCGAGCAAAAATTTGATAGAAATATCTCCAGTACCACCAGCAATATCAGCTAGTTTTTGGTGTGGTTGTGGTGCCATCCAGTTAATAAGTGCGTCTTTCCATAATCTATGAATACCCAAACTTGTCAGGTCATTCATCAAATCATATTTGCCCGCAACAGAATTAAAAACATTATCAACTAAATTCTGTTTTTCAATTTTTTTTACTTTTTTGTAACCAAAATCTATAATATTTTCTTGATCTTTTAACATTTTAAACCCAGATGTAATATTTATAATTACGAATATACTTTTTAAATTTATTTAAAGATAGCCATAAAAGGATAAAAGTATGCCAGAATTACCCGAGGTAGAGACGGTTCGTTTAGCTATCAGTAAAGTTGTAAATAAGGCACTAATCGAAAAAGTTGATATTTTTAGATACGATTTAAGGTGGAAAATTAAAGATGATTTAAAAATTGAGTTAGAAAAAGATTTTTTTAAAACTCCTTTCAGACTGGGTAAATATATACTAATTCCAACAAACAAAGAAAATGTTCTCTTAATACATTTGGGAATGAGTGGACAAATCAAAATTCAAAATAAAAAATATGAGAAAACTAAGCACGATCACATTAATATAGTAGTTAAAACAGAATGTGATCTTACTTATAACATCACTTACAATGATCCAAGAAGATTTGGTTTTATAGATCTTTTCAAAAAAAAAGACATCCACAAACACTTTTTATTAAATAAATTGGGAGTTGAAGCTCTAGGTAGAGAATTAACTGTTAGTAATTTAAAACCTTTATTTATCAATAGAAAAAAGAGTATTAAGAACACTTTAATAGATCAGACAGTAATTGCTGGAATTGGAAATATTTATGCAAGTGAAATTCTATACAAGGCAAAAATACACCCATTTAGAATTACAAATAGTTTAAGTGAGATAGATCTGGAATCTATTATAAAAGCGTGTAGGTTTATATTAAAAAAAGCTATAAAATTAGGCGGCACTACAATTAAAGATCACGCTCAACCTGATGGAAAATTAGGATATTTCAAACAAAAACTTAAAGTTTATGGTAGAGCAGGTAAAAAATGTTTTAGTTGTAAAAATAACATACTTAATAACTCTATTGCTAATAGATCAACATACTATTGTGATTATTGCCAAATATAATTTATAGCTATCAAATTTCTCAATTTGACTTGACAATTAAGGAAGAACTAACTAAAGGATACTTCTATTTAATATTAGGATTCACGATGGCTAATCACATTTCTGCAAAAAAAAGAATAAGACGTAATTCTAGAATGGAAACTGTTAATAAAGTTCGTAAGAATAGAGTTAGGTCTTTTATTAAAAAAGTAGAGCTTGCAATTGAAAAATCTGATAAAAATTTAGCATCTGATGCTTTTAAAATAGCTCAGCCTGAAATGCATAGGGCTGTAACAAAAGGTGTTTTTAAGAAAAATACTATTTCAAGAAAATTATCAAGGCTTTCGGCTAGAATAAAAAAGATAGCCTAGCCATATTAAATTAATTTTATTTAAGAGAGGCTTTTGCCTCTTTTTTTTTAAAATAGTGATACAAACGATTCGTAAGATATAAAAATTTTTTTGTATTAAAAAAATTTATTTTAAGAAAAAAAATCAAATTTAATTTCTAATATTTAATTATTTGTTCTAAAATTTTCTTCTAAAGAGAATCATAATAAATTCAATATAATAACACAAAAATTTAGAAAAAAAACTTAAGACAATTTTGATAAATATTTTTAAAATTATTAATATTGTTAACATTTGAAATTATTTCTGTAAATTCTAACACATTGTTTTATTTAACTTTATTTAAAAAAAATAAAAATCAATCATTTTTTTTAATTTATTATTTACAGACGCATTGCGTATGGATTTAAGAAATATATATTCTCTATTAAGTTAAAAACTTAACTCCTAATTATGTTGTCCTTATTAATGAATGATATTAGCTTAAATTCAAATCTTACTGCTTCAAAAGATGCTAATAAAAGTGATTTGTTGGAATTTGATAGGATACAAAATGAAAATTGGGCTAAGTCAAAGGAATTAATATTTAAAAGCCTAAAACAAGTTGTTTGGAAAGCTTGGATCGAACCTCTTAATTATGAAAGATTTATCGATGGAGTATTATATATTAATGCAAAATCCACATTGATAGCGAACAGGGCTGAGACTCAGTACTATGAGACTATTTTTCTAAAAGCTAATAATTATTTTGAAAACTTAAAAACAATCAAAATTAGCTCAGTTGAAAAAGATGATAATATTATAAAAAATAATAATAAATTATCTTCTGATAACAAAGCTGAACCAGCTTCCCTAACAAATTTATCATTTGTTGATAGCGTATCAATGAAACTAAACTCTTCGCTTACATTTGATAATTTTGTTGTTGGTGAATCTAACAGAATGGCCTATGCGGCATCCAAGAGAATATGTGATGCAAAATCACTTGCGTATAATCCATTATATATTCACGGTAATGTAGGGATGGGTAAAACACATTTGTTAAATGCTATTGCCATTGAATTAAGAAAAAGTTCACCTGATCTCCAAATTGCTTTGATGTCTGCTGAGCGTTTTATGTATCAGTTTATCAAAGCTATTAGACTAAAAGATACTTTAAGTTTTAAAGATCAATTTAGATCTATAGATATTTTGATGATTGATGACATACAGTTTATTGGTGGCAAAGGATCTACTCAAGAAGAGTTTTTTTATACTTTTAATGATCTAATTAATTTAGGAAAACAAATAGTTATAACCTCTAATAAATCGCCTTTCGAGCTAACAGACTTAGATGATAAGTTAAAGTCAAGATTAGGTGGTGGTCTTGTTATTGATTTTACCCCAACAGATTATAAGTTAAGGCTAGATATATTAAAAAAGAAAGTTGGTTTGCTAAATATAGTGGTTCCAATTGAAGTTTTAGATTTTCTTGCAACAAAAATTACTAATAATATAAGAGAATTAGAAGGTGCTCTAAATCGTATATGTGCAAATTATGAACTTACTGGTAAAGAAATCAATATCTCTAATTCAGAAGAGTTACTTTCTGATATTTTAACAATGAACCAAAAAAAGATTTCTATTGATTATATTAAAGAAAAAGTATGTTCATATTTTAATTTAAATTTATCTCATATGACTTCTTCAAGAAGATCTATTAACATTGCCAGACCAAGACAAATAGCTATGTACCTTTGTAAACTGTTAACTACCTTTTCTTATCCAGAAATTGGAAAAAATTTTGGAGGTAAAGACCATACAACCGTTATGCATGCTGTTAAGAAGATAGAAGCGCTATTAATAGTTGACCAAAATCTTAAAAAACAGATCTTCGATATAAAAAAATCAATTAATTTGGCTTAGCCATTAATTAATGTACTTCCATAAACTATAATGTAATAACTTGCTGAAATTATGTTAAACGTGTTATAATTTATATAACTTTTTGACATGTAATTGAGGTTAAATAATGCAGTTCACAATAGATAGAAATTCTCTTCTAAAACCTTTGGGACACATTTATTCTGTAGTTGAAAGAAGAAATACAATACCTATTTTGTCTAATGTGCTTATTGAAACCAATTCATCTAAAATATCACTTACAGCAACTGATATGGATATGGATATTGTAGAAGTTACTGGATGTATTGTGTCTCAACAGGGTAAAACCACCTTATCTGCTCATACTTTATATGATATTGTCAGAAAATTACCGGATGGAGCAGAAATAAAAATAGAGCTCTTAGATTTGAATGTTGAGGTTTCTGCAGGTAAATCTAAATTCATACTTCCAACTTTACCTGTCGATGATTACCCTATTATGACAGAAATTGAAAAGGGGAATGAGTTTGCTCTTCAGTCTGTTGATATTTTAAATTTGATAGATAATACAAAATTTGCAATTTCTTCAGAAGAAACAAGATATTATCTAAATGGTATTTATTTACATGTTCCTGAAGATAACAAAGATAAATTAAGAGCTGTTGCTACTGATGGGCATCGTTTGGCCCAAGCTGAAATACCAGTTCCTGATGGAGCCCAGTCAATACCAGGTATAATAATTCCTCGTAAGGCCGTTGGCGAGATTAGGAAGTTAGCAGAAGGAACAGAACAGGAAGTTAAAGTTATTGTTTCTAAAACGAAAGCAAAATTTATTTTTCCATCCTCAATATTAACCACTAAATTAATAGATGGTTCTTTTCCTGATTATCAAAGAGTTATACCAAAAGAAAACTTAAATAAATTAGTTGTTGCAAACGCTGATTTTTCTAAAGCTGTGGATAGAGTTTCAACAGTATCAATGGAAAAATCACGAGCAATAAAATTATCACTTTACAAAAATTTGCTTTCTTTGAACGTTAATAGTCACGACTTAGGTAATGCATTTGAAGAATTAGAAATAGATTATGATAGTCAAAATTTGGAAATTGGCTTTAACTCAAAATACTTATTAGATATATCTTCACAAATACAAGGTAAAAACATAGAAATCTTATTATCAGACTCTGCGTCTCCAGCATTAATTACTGACCCGGACCAGGATGGTGTTATTTTTGTATTAATGCCCATGAGAGTATAATTTTTTACAAAACTTGATTTGTAAATCTAGGAAAAATATGAGTAACAACATTTTACCTTTTGAGCATGTTGAAAATAAAAAGCAAAATGCTCTAAAATTTTATCTTGAAAAACTCTCGTTAAAAAATTTTAGAAACCATGTTGAATTAGATTTACACGTAAATGCTGTACCAATTTTAATATATGGAGATAATGGATCTGGTAAAACTAATATTTTAGAAGCAATTTCTTTATTGAATCAAGGGAAAGGTCTTAGAAAGTCAAACTTACAAGACTTTTTATGTCAAAACATAGAAAGTCAGACAAATTCTCTTTGGGGAGTAAATGCTGATATTAAAACACCTAAAGGTAACTTTAATATTGGAACCGGAATAAAAGATAATTCATCTCAAAAATCAAGAATTGCAAAGGTGAATTCTGAAAACTTTCTTTTAAGTGCCCTAGATAAAATTGTAAAAATTTTATGGATTACTCCACAGATGTGTATGTTGTTTCAATCGGGAATGAGCTCAAAAAGACGGTTTTTAGATCAGCTTGCGTCATCACTTGATAGTTTGCACTTAAGTAGAGTATACAAGTTTGAGGCACTTCTAAGGAATAGAAGTAAAATTTTAATGGATCATAAAATTGACGAAGCATGGTTAGACACAATCGAAGGGCAGATATCAGAATTATCTGTTGCAATTACAGCAACTAGGATTGATTTAATTAATGAATTAAATAATTTACAGAATAACGAGTTAAAAAATAATTTACTCACAAACAACTTTCCACCAGTAGAAGTAAAATTATCAGGAAAAGTTGAGATATTACTCTCAGAAAATCCAGCTTTGGAAGTAGAAAATTATGTTAAACTTATGTTAAAAAAATCACGATTTTCTTCAGAAAATTTTAATGTTGGTCCTAATTATACAATAATACAATTTATTAATATTAAAAAAAATAAGAATACTGATTTTTTATCAACTGGAGAGCAAAAATTAGTTTTAATTTCTTTAATTTTAGCCCATGCAAGGATGTTAAATCAAAAATTTAATATGTCACCTATCTTATTATTGGACGATATAATTGAGCATTTAGACAAAGATTATAGAAAATCACTTTTCGAAGAAATTATGCGTCATCAAGCTCAAACGTGGTTTACTAGTACAAGTAAAGAAGCATTTGATGATTATCCAGGTTTAATAAGGAAAATTGACCTTCTAAAAGTAAAGCAATCTAATAAAGCTAAATATGATTTTCGCCATGGAGAGGTTTAAATGTCAGAAAAAGAAATAGAAAATTTAAATGAAGAATACGACGCCGAATCAATAAAAGTTTTAAAAGGCTTGGATGCTGTAAGAAAAAGACCTGGAATGTATATTGGTGATACTGATGATGGATCAGGGTTGCATCATATGGTTTATGAGGTATTAGATAATTCAATTGATGAATCTCTTGCTGGTCACTGCAATCTTATACAAGTTAAATTACTAAAAAATGGTTCAGTAACAATAAGTGATAATGGAAGAGGTATTCCAGTTGATATTCATCCTGAAGAAGGCGTATCAGCAGCCGAGGTTATAATGACCCAGCTGCATGCAGGGGGGAAATTTGACAATAATTCCTATAAAGTATCAGGCGGGTTGCACGGTGTAGGTATTTCTGTAGTAAATGCACTATCAGAAAGTTTAAATTTAAAAATTTTTAGAAATAATAAGATTTATGAAATCAATTTTGAAAATGGAGTGGCTTTAGATAGATTAAGCATTGTTGGAGAAGACACAACTAAAACTGGAACAGAAATAAATTTTAAACCGAGTAAAGATACTTTCACAAGATGTGAATTTGATTATACAACACTAGAGCACAGGATCAGAGAGTTAGCGTTTTTAAATAGTGGAGTTCACATTGATCTAATTGATTTAAGAGAAGCAGAAGAAAAGAAGGTATCATTTTTTTTCGAAGGCGGGCTAAAGGCCTACATTGAATATTTAAATAGATCTAGATCAGCTATACACGAAGTTATTGCTACAACTCATGAGAAAGACGGCATAACAGTTGATATTTCTATGGAATGGACAGATGGGTATCATGAAACAACGCTCTGCTTTACCAATAATATTCCCCAAAGAGATGGAGGAACACATCTCGCTGGATTTAGAGCTGCTCTAACAAGGGTTATTAATTCTTATTCTGTGAACTCAGGTATAGCCAAAAAAGAAAAAATACAACTTTCTGGTGAAGATTGTAGAGAGGGTCTAACTACAGTTTTATCTCTAAAAATTCCAGATCCTAAATTTTCAAGTCAAACAAAGGATAAATTAGTTTCTAGTGAAGTTCGGCCCGTTGTAGAACAACTAGTATCTGATTCACTTAATCAGTGGTTTGATGAACATCCAGCGGAAGCAAAAAAAATAATAGCAAAAGCCTATGAAGCTGCAAGTGCACGTGAGGCAGCAAAAAGAGCCAGAGAACTCACAAGACGAAAAGGTGTAATGGATATTGCAAGCCTTCCTGGAAAATTAGCCGATTGCCAGGAAAAAGATCCGTCTAAATCAGAGATTTTTTTAGTAGAAGGAGACTCTGCTGGTGGATCAGCAAAACAAGGAAGAGATAGATCTAATCAGGCTATTCTTCCACTAAGAGGCAAAATTTTAAATGTAGAACGAGCTAGGGTAGATAAAATGCTTTCGTCAGCAGAAATAGGTACTCTTATTACAGCTATCGGTGCTGGTGTTGGTAATTCAGAAATGAATTTAGAAAAAGCAAGATATCATAAAATAATTATTATGACTGATGCAGATGTAGATGGCAGTCATATTAGGACATTGTTGTTAACTTTTTTCTTTAGGCATATGCGGCCTTTAGTTGATGCAGGTTACTTATATATTGCACAACCTCCGTTATTTAGAGCAAAACATGGACAATCTGAGGTTTATTTAAAAGACCAAGTCGCTTTAGACGAATATTTAATAAAATCTGGTATTAAAGATGTGACATTATCAATAGGAGATAGTGAGACTATATATGGGGAAGATCTAAAGTTTTCCGTTCAAACGTCAATCAAGGCAAAACGCATAATCGAAAATATTGCTAATAAACTTGGTTTTCCAGAAGTAATTTCTCAGTTATCTGTTTTAGGTTTTCTAAACTCACAATTATTTGAAAATGAAAATTGTATTTCTACTATTATAGATAGATTGAATAAAGTATCTGCAAATGGTTCAGATGAGTGGGGAGCCCAATATGTTTCTGAAGATGAGGTGACAAAAAGTAAGCTTGAGATATTTAATATAAATAGAGGCGTTAAAGAGACTTTTATAATTTCTAAAAAAGATTTAGTTTCTGACGATATTAAATCTCTGAATAAAATGAATGATTTTCTTAACTCTCATTTTTCGCAAAGTTGTACTTTGATGACGAACTCAGAAAAATTCCAATTGAATGGACCTATTGACTTAGCAAAACAAATTACAGATTTAGGCAAAAAGGGCTCTCAAGTTAATAGATATAAAGGATTAGGTGAAATGAACCCCATTCAATTGTGGGAGACTACTTTAGATCCTAATGCAAGATTTTTACTTCAAGTAAAAGTAGAAAATGAAGGTGATGCAGAAGAAACTTTTTCTACTTTAATGGGGGAAACCGTCGAACATAGAAGAACATTTATTCAAGACAATGCACTTAAGGTAAGTAATCTGGACATCTAGATTTTTATAAAAAATTATCTTTTCGAACTATATGATCTGAAATTTGTTTAGACGTAAAAGCACTTAAAGTCCAACCAAGGTGACCATGACCAGTGTTATAAAAAACCCCAGGTAGTTTGCCACTTCCTACTTTAGGAACCATACTTGGAGTCATTGGTCTTAAACCTGCCCATGGTATGGCATGTTCCGTAGATACGTTAGGAAATAATTCATTACACCATTTTACCAAAGGTTCTATCCTATCTGCTCTTATGTCTTTATTATAACCATTAAATTCAGCTGTGCCTGCAACTCGAAACCTGTTTTTACCTAATCTACTAGAAACTATCTTAGCTTCATCATCTAATAAAGACACATAAGGAGCGCTTTCTATACTATCTTTATCATCTAGCAATACTGTTATAGAATAACCTTTTACAGGATAAATATTTACATTATCACCAAGATTTTTAGCTAGGAATTTACTATTTACCCCTGCACAAATAACTAAACCGTCGAAATTTAACTCATTTATTTCAGTATTATTTTTAAATCTTACAATTGGTTGTTTTTTGTTATGTTCAATATTAATGATTTCTGTTTCATAATAAAATTTAACACCTTTCTTTTCAGAAGCATCTGCAAGCATTTTAGTAAATTTATGAATGTCTCCTGACATGTCACTCTGTGTATAAAAACCACCTACAAAATTTTTTAAATTTAATGTTGGCTCTATTGTTAACATTTCGTCTTTAGATACTTCTTTGCGATTTAAACCAGCTTCGGTTAGCCATTCATTAATGATTCTTCCGTGTTCTAAAGATTTATTATTGTTACATAAATGAAGAATTCCTTTTTCTTCAAGATCAAGATTTATATACTCTTGTTTGAGAATTCTTTTAAACTCATCCCTGCTCTCAATAGCCATGCGAGCTGTTAAAATTGTGTTTTGCTTGTGATTGGGAATATTACTTATAAAACTAAGTAACCATCCAATTTTATGAAAATTCATTTTTGGACTAAATAAAAGAGGGGCGTCCTTCTTTAGCATCCATAATATTCCTTTGCTTATTGTAGACCAACTAGTCCATACCTCAGCATTACAAGCTGAGAGTTGCCCACCATTTGCAAAACTTGTTTCCATTGCTGCATAACGGTTTTTATCAAAAACACAAACATTATACCCCCTCTCTTTAAGTTGGTATGCTGTTGTAATTCCCGTAATTCCAGCGCCAATTATTGCAATATTTTTCATGACAAGGCTCCATTTAAAGTGTTTACAAGATTGTAAAACCCCATCTGTCATGGAACCTGAGAGATTGACCAAAAGATTATTGGCTTACCCCTTCGGTGGATGATAAAATCATCACTCTCCAGATTATCAACTTTTTATGTTCCATGTACCTGAGAGATTCCGGGGTGGTTGCTCCTTCGGTGGCTATATAGCTCTCTCACATAAAAAGACTTTGATATTTTAATAATAGCTAATATGAATAACAAAAACAATGTTATTTGTTTATAATGTTCTTGTTCTGAAATTTAATTACGAAAAATACTCCTACACTAGAAATAAAAAGACCAATTATATCTAAATACGAAATTTGTTCATTTAGTATAATATAAGCCATTACTGCTGAAAAAGGAGGTACGAGAAAATACAAAGAAGAAGTTTGATTTGCTTGTTTGTTTTGTAATAACCACATCAAAATTAAAAAAGCTCCTAGTGAAATTGCAATAATTTGCCATGACATGGCAAATATAAGATCACTTGTAAAGTTGATAAAGTAGTTCTCAAATAAAAGAGCGGCTAAAAGGTGAAAAAAAGAAGCACTAAGAGCTTGGATAAAATTATTTCCAGAGAGGGATAAATTAGAAGTAATTTGTTTTTGCCATATCATCCCTATGGAAGAAGATATTAATCCTATTAACCCTGCAAAAACAGCCAATAAACTTAAACCCTCTTTAAGATCAGAAATAATAATAATAATAGCACCTGCAAAACCTAAAGTGGTTCCAATCCATTGCAGTTTAGAAAATTTTTCATCTAAGTATATTCTAGCCAATACAGCTGTCAAAATAGGAGTTAGAGATATGATAAGGGCAATAACGCTTGCAGAGATACCTTTGGATAAAGCATAAAAAACTCCACCTAAATAGAGTCCATGAAAAAGTAGGCCACTAATTGATGCATCTAAGAAGCATTTAAGGGTAATTTTTTTCTTATCTGAAAAAATTAAGAAGAAAATAAAAAATAATATAGCAACTATTGAAAATCTAAAAGAAAGAGAAAAGAAAGGAGATGCATTATCAACTATTATTTTACTTGTTATGAAAGCAGATGACCAAAGAACAACAAAAATTAATGGTGCTAAGTTATATATTTTTTATACTTTCTTTTTAGGGATTATATATAGATTTATATTGCTATCTGGGCTCTTCAATCGGACCCTTATGTTTTAGCCAATTATTAAAACCACCTACTAAATGAGAAGCATTTAACAGGCCAATTTTGTTTGCAGTTTCGGTAGCTAATGCTGATCGCCAATCAGATGCGCAATAAAAGATAAAATTTAAATCATCATTGAAAAATTCTTTATGGTAAGGACTATTTGGATCAATCCAGAATTCTAACATGCCCCTAGGAACATGTTTAGCCCCTAATATGCGACCAGATTTTTGTATTTCTCTAATATCTCGAATATCAATAAATAGAAATTGTTTATTTGAATGCAGTTTAAGTGCATCCTTAATATCTATATTATTAATTTTCTTTTTAGCTTTATTTACTAAACTCTGAACAGAATTTTTTAATGTAATCATTTTAAAAACTTATAAAATTAAAACTATTTAATATTAATTAAGAAGATTAATTAAGTCTATTAAATATTAAATCTGCTGCTTTTTCACCTGAAATAAAAGCTGACTCAACATTTGATCCTTCCATAAAATCTCCAGCTAGAGCTATGGGAAAAACAGGATCTATTTGAATGCCGTTCGATATTTTTTTTACTTTAGCATATTTCCAAATATGTAAGCTATGAAAATTAATTTCTGATATATTTTGAAATTTAGATAATGCTTTTTGAATTGCTAATAAAATTTCTTTTTTAAGCTGATCTTTATTTTGATTTAAATTTTTATTTGCATAAGATCCTCTAGTATGTGCTGTCCACAGTTTCAAATTACTTCCACAAGCCATCCAACTTAAAATTCCTTTTTTATCGTAGAAATCAAAGTAAATAGGAATATTTATTGGTGTTTCATCAAATGAAAACATAAGTGCTATGCATGAATCATATGATGAAGTATCAAGGGTCTTTCGTAATTCAGGGAAGTTTTCCATCAAACTAAAATTTTGAGGAGAAGGGATTGTAGATATAACAGCATCAAAATTTTGCCAAGCTTCTATATTTTCATTTAGAACGTTAATTCCCTTCTGACCTGGTTTTATGCTAATAATTTTTTTGTTTTGTTGAATATTTAAATTCACTGTCAGTTTTGTTAAAAATTCTCTCATAGTTTTATGCCCTCTAAATCTGGGAGGGTTAAAATTTCCAAATTCTTTTATAAAATCATTTTTGATACCTTGCTCAACAATTTTTTTAAAACTTTTAGTTTTAGCAGTAAAAAATTGAGCACCATGAAAAAAATAGTTAGTCTCACTGGCATCATTTATTTCCCTTGAGCTAATTCTGCCTCCTATAAAACGCCCTTTATCAATTATAATAGAATCTACCCCGTAAGTTTTTAGCTTTAATGATGCTGAGATACCTGCTATTCCTGAACCAATAACTAAAACTTTTTTTTGCATTTAAATACTCTAAAAAAATTATTATAGGTTAAGTTTTTAATGATAACTGATTTTATATTAGAAAAGTTTAAATTTGAAGATAATTTCAAAATACCCCCAGTAAAAAACATTAACGCTGAGGCTGTAATTGACATTTATGAAGGAATGCGAAATTTTTTCCCTTCATATCAAACTGGTCTTGAACAAACAACCATTGCCCCAAAACTTGAAAATATTTTAGATCATTTTGATGCTTTGTTATTAGATGCATTTGGAGTGATTAATGTAGGGCCAGAATTAGTTCCTGGGATAATTTCTACATTAGATAAAGCAAGAAACAAAGGTATTACTCTTTTGGTGGTGACTAATGGGGCAAGTAATAATTCATTTAAAAAACTGGATCAATTATCATCCTTAGGCCTAGAATTCTCAGATAATGAAATTATTTCAAGTAGAGATGCAGCTGAAATTTTTTTGACATTAAATAAACCAGAAGGCCCCATGGGTATATTAGGCAATATCGGAAATTCTTTTGAAATACCAAATTTACATTGTGTTGAATTGGAACAAGATTATTCAATGTTTGATGAAATGAAGTCTTTTGTCTTGCTAGGAACTCTTCATTGGGACCCTTTGTGGCAAGAAATATTACTGAACTCTTTAAAGGACTATCCAAGACCATTATTTGTTGCTAACCCAGATCTAGTAGCACCTCATCAAAATAAATTTAGTATTGAGCCAGCTTATTACGTATCACTTCTTATTAAAAATGGTGTGCATCTTCCATTTTGGTTTGGAAAACCATTTCCCACAATATTTGAAATTGCTGTTAATAGAATAAATGAGTTATCAGGTAGATACGTTCCTTTATCACGAATAGGAATGGTAGGTGACACACTCCATACTGACATATTAGGTGCTAATAGTTTTGGTTTAAAATCTATCTTAATGACCAAATATGGTTTGTTAAGAGATTCAAATATTGGAGAAATGATAAAAAAAACAAATATCATCCCCGATTATATTGTTGAGGGACCATAAAATGTTATTAAAAAAAGTAGATGATCTCACCTTAAAAAATATCAATTTTTCATACAAAAAAAACTTTAGTTCACAAAAAATTCTAGAAAATTTTAATTACGTAATTAAAAAAGGAAAATTTACAAGTATCATTGGCCCTTCTGGTTCAGGTAAAACATCATTGTTAAAATTAATTGCAGGCCTTAATCAATGCGACAGTGGACAAATTAAATTTGAAAATAAAAGCACGGAAGATTTGAACAAGTATATAACTTTAGTTCAACAAAATACATCTTTAATGCCATGGTTAAATGTTCGTGAAAACATACAGTTTGGCAAATTAAATAAAAATAAATCTTTTGTTGATAAACTTATCAATGATATTGGTTTAGAAGGTTTTGCAGAATATTACCCTCATCAACTATCTGGAGGCCTTGCTCAAAGAGCTGTAATTGCTAGAGCAATCCTATTCGAGCCAAAATTACTACTTTTGGATGAACCATTTGCAGCTTTAGATAATTTGAGTAGAGAGATGATATCGATAGAATTAGTTTCTCTAATTAAGAAAAAATCAATGACTGTTATTATGGTTACTCATTCAATTGAAGAAGCTGCACTATTAAGCGATGAGGTCTTAGTCACAGGGATTACTCCGATTAGTGTTGTCAAAAAATTTATTCCTCCTAAGAATAAGGGTGGCCTCACTTGGCAGAAATTGGGACTGAGGAAATCTTTGGAGAACAATGATTTTAGAGCGTATATAAAATTAATAAGAGATGCTTCATATCAAGTTTTAAAAAGGAAATTGGATTTTGAAAAACAAAAATAAAACAGTTTTAGTTACTGCTTCAGCAAAAAGGTTAGGAAAGATTATAGCAACTGACTTGGTTAAATTGGGTTGGTCCGTCGCAATACATTATAATAAATCAAAACAGATAGCAGAAGAAACGGCCAACGATTTGATTAAAATAGGAGGTAATGTAACATTATATAAAGCAAATTTTTCTAATAACTCAGATGTTGAAAAGTTAATTAATGATTTAGAGAAGAATGTATCAACTTGGTCCGGATTAATTAATAATGCAGGGTATTTTAATTATGACACTGGTATCAGTTTTGATATGAAAAATCTTAATGATCATATGTCAGTTAATTTTATTGCTCCTACAATATTAACAAAAGCATTAGCTAATTTTACCTTAAAAATGCAAAAAGAGAAAAAAAATAAACAAGGTTTTGTTATAAACATTTTAGATGCCAAAATTTTTGGATTAAATCCTGATTATTATTCATACACATTATCAAAACAAGCTATGTATGGTCTTACAAAAATGTCAGCATTATCATATGCTAATTGTTTAAGAGTAAATGGGATAGCTCCAGGAATTACCTTGCCCGCTCCAGGCCAAGATGAAACTCAATTTAAAAAATCTCATAAAAAAAATTTATTAAAATTGTCATCTACCCCAGAAGAAATACTTGACGCTATTCGCTTGCTTATAAAGTCTAAATCAATGACTGGTCATGTAATGCTTCTTGATGGTGGAGCTCACCTTGCTCCACCAAGAAGAGATGTTGCACTATAGTTGGAAAAAATGAGAGAAAGAAAAATATTTATACATAACCTTGAGTTAAGTGCATCAATTGGTGTTTATGAAAATGAAAAAAAAAATAAACAGAAAATCATTATTAACTTAGAAATATTGCTTACCAATAATTCTGAACCTAAGGTTGATGATCTAAAAGAAACGCAGGATTACAGTCAATATAGAAATGAAGTAAAAAAAATAGTTGAAAGTCAACATTATGAATTGCTTGAAATTTTAGCAAATAAAATACATTCATCTTTAATGGACAAAAAATTTGTTTTGGGTGTAAAAGTCAAAATTTGTAAACCTACAATATTTTCAGACTGTGAAGTTGCGTATCAGTTGTCAAATATTTAGAAATTATCTTTTTGTTTTCGAATATAGCTAAAACATTCTGAAGGTATATTTGAAACTAAACCAATAGAACTAGTGAAATCATGATTATCAGCTCTAAGGAAAGGGTTAATATATTTTTCTTTGCCTAATTCAAACGGAACTGTCGGCATTTTTTGATCTCTTATCTTGTTAATCTCTTCATTTGCAATTTTTAATAATTTATTTTTTGGGTCAATGTATGTTGCAAACCTAGCGTTAGAAGAAGTATACTCGTGTCCACAATAAACTAATGTATCATCAGGTAAATTTCTCAATTTAAGTAAGCTTGACCACATTTCCTCCATAGAACCCTCAAAAACACGACCACAACCTAGGTAAAATAGTGTGTCTCCAGCAAAGAGACATTTTTCATCTTTTAAATAAAGACACACATGTCCAAGGGTATGCCCAGGAGTATGAATTACTTTTGTTTTAATTCCAGCAATTTCCAGTTCATCATTATCGGAAATGAATATATCTACGTTTTTAATTCTATTTTTATCATAAGAAGGAGCAATTAATTTTGATTTGAATATTTCTTGAAGTTTAGCATTACCTCCAATGTGATCATTATGATGATGAGTGTTTATTATTTCATTTAAATGCCAATCTTTTTGTTTTAAATATTTTAATACAGGTTCTGACTCACCAGGATCAATAACACTAGTAATATTTTTCGACTCATTTCTGAGTAGATAGATATAATTGTCTGAAAAAGCTTTTATTATTTTTATGCTAATCATTTTTTACCTTCAAAATGTTCATATTACCCAAATAAACATAAAAAGTTAAAATATTTTGTTAGAAATATAATCAAAAAGTTTATTTATTTTTTAAATTATATATATATGTGTAAATGATAAAAGGACCAAGATGAGTAATTTAGAACTAGACACACTGAGATCTCAAATTGATGAGATTGATGCTGAGTTATGCAAATTGATCAAAGAAAGACAGTCTTTAGCTTCAAAAATTATGAATGCTAAAAAAGGGGTTTTTCCTTTTGACCCTAAAAGAGAAGAAGAATTAATTAAAAGGGTAGTAAGTTTGGGTTTGGACAAATTTTTAGTTGAAAAAGTCTGGCGTCAAATAATATCCTCTAATTTATCTATGCAAAAAGCTATTAAAATTGGTGTGGCTGGTAATGATGATGAGATTAAATCAGCTTATACCTCTCATTTTGGTAATTATTTTAAAACTACCTACTTTTTGAGTGTTATAAGTTTACTTGCTGCTTTAGACAAAAGGGATGTGGAGATTGGATTTATTGATAGTGAAAGTATTAATAAACTAAAACAACATACAGATGTTAAGGTTAACTTTGAAATTATTGCAAAAGTACCTCTTTTTAAAAGTCCTAACCAAAAAGAATATAATATTATTAAGCTTAAAGATGATATGGCAAAGGAAAATGAATGACCTCACCATCACCTAAAGCGAGTGTAGAAAAATTAAAGTCCTATAAACCAAATTTTGGTAAGACAATAAAAAAAAATTTAATTAGATTGTCTGCTAATGAGAGTGCTTTGGGGACATCTTTGGATGCAGTTAAAGTTCTTAATGAGTATTCAAATAATTTAAATAGATACCCCCCACAAGTTAGTGAAGATTTAATTAATGCGATTGCAAATAGATATTCACTTAATAAAAACAAAATTATTTTAGGTAATGGGTCAGATGAGCTGATATCTATAATAGCGCAAGCTTTCTTAGAGCCAGAAGATGAAGCAATTCATACTGAATATGGATTTCTCCAATTTCCGCAAGCCATCTCTATTACAGGTGCCAAAGCTATAGTTGCAAAAGATGTTAATTTCACAGTTAGCGTTGATAATATTTTAAGTAGAATAAACAAAAAAACTAAATTAGTATTTTTAGCCAACCCTAATAATCCAACTGGCACTTATATCCCTAAAGAAGAAGTCATTCGACTTCACAACTCAATACCATCAAATGTAATATTAGTTTATGATGCGGCTTACTCTGAGTATATTAGAAATGATTTGTATATTGATGGAAGTGAGCTAGTTGACAAATTTAATAATGTTATAATGTTAAGAACATTCTCAAAGTTGCATGGTCTAGCATCTTTAAGGCTCGGCTGGGGTTACTGTTCTGAAGATATCTTAAACTCTCTTATGAAAGTGCGTGGTCCATTTAGCGTAAATATAGCTGCAATTATGGCAGGGACTGCAGCTATAGAAGATATAAAGTTTCAAGAGAAATCTTTCCAACATAATAAAATATGGATGAAATGGCTTGAAAATGAAATTCAATTATTAAAACTTGATTATCAGCCCTCTATTACTAATTTCCTCTTAGTACAATTTCCAGAAACAGCTGATCATAGTGCTAAAAAGGCCGAAACTTTTTTGGCTGAAAGAGGAATTTTGGTGAGAGGAATGGAGGTTTATGGCCTTCCAAATCACTTAAGAATTTCTATTGGTAATGAAATAGAAAACAAAATTTTAGTTAAAGAACTAAAAAGTTTTTTAGAAAATAATCATGAATGATAGTTTAAAAAAAATTTCTATAATAGGATTGGGTTTAATAGGGACTTCAATTTTGCATTCAATTAGGCAAAAATTAAATAAAGAAACTGTAACCTATGCCTATGATATAGAGCTTGAACATAGAAATATAGTATCAGAAATGGGTATTGCATCTTTTGTATGTGATAACATTTCTGATGCGGTAAAAGACGCTGAATTAGTCATTCTAGCGATACCAGTGGGCTCAATGGAAACTGTTGCAAAGTTAATATCTCCTCACCTGAAAGCAAATGCAATAATAACGGATACTGGTTCAACAAAAGCCTCTGTCATAAAAGATGTAAGTATCAACCTACCAAACAATGTTTTTTTTATTCCATCACACCCGATTGCTGGCACCGAATTCTCTGGTCCCAAGGCAGGCTTTGGCTCTTTGTTTGAAAATAGATACTGGCTGATAGTCTCAGATATAGAAAATGAAAATATATACAAATTATCTAATTTCTTTGCAAATTTAGGATCAAAAGTAGAAATAGTTAGTATTGACTATCATGACAAAATACTAGCAATAACTTCTCATTTGCCACATTTAATTGCTTATACGATTGTCGGAACAGCATCTGATTTAGAAACTGATCTAAAAAATGATGTAATTAAGTATTCTGCTTCAGGTTTTAGAGATTTTACTAGAATTGCGTCTTCAAATCCTATTATGTGGAGAGATATATTCCTAAATAATAGCGAAGCAGTTCTTGAAATGTTACAAAGGTTTAATGAAGATCTATCTGACTTACAAAAAGCAATAAGGAAAAAGGATGGAAAAAAATTAGAAACCTTTTTCTCAAGAACTAGAAATATAAGAAAAAAAATAATTAGCGCTGGCCAATTATAGAATCCATTAAATTCTTAAAGTTTTAATTCTAACATTTGCTATTATATACTTACAGTATTCAATAAATATCAATGAAAATGTCTCAAAAGATTTAAGCCATTTATTGATTTGATGTTGTTTAGGGGTAATAGGATAATATAAAATTTTTAAATTTGGCATTTTATTTTGAAATTCTAAAATAGACCTTGGAATATGATAGTTACTAGTTATGAGCAGAATTTCTTCAATATTATTCTTAGAAACCCATTTTGATGTTTCAACTGCATTAGAATAGGTGTCTTGAGAAACATCATCAAGCTCAACACAACATTCTATTAATCTTAAGTCAAAATTAGGATTTAATTTTTCTTGTAAACTTAGTTTTGAAAAACCTTTTCCTGTCCCACTCACTAGTACTTTTAAATTTGAAATTGACTTCTTATCTAGTTTATAAATTACTTCAAAACCCTCTTTTATTCTATTTGTTCCTCCAGTAAGAATAACAACCTTAGAACTTAGGTTAATTGGATCTTTTTGAAGTGTTAAAATTCTTTCTTTAAAACTATTTAAACCAATAAAAAAATAAGCGATAAGAAACAACAAAAAAGCAATGAAAAAAATCTTTTTAAAAGTAAATATCATGTAAAATTATCATAAATAAATTTTTATCATGTTGGCAAAAAAATATCTCTTAGTATACTATTAAAATCATTTCTTATCTATTTATAGAGAAGCTAACAATGCTTGAAACATGCAAATCTTGTGGAACTGTTTTTGAAGTAGATAGAGCGTTGCTTTCAAAAAATATTCAATGGCTCAAATGTAGTGTCTGTAACCAAAAATGGAGTGTTTCAAAGGAAATTTTTAAAGATTCTGATAAAGAGATTACAGTTTTAAGAGATAATAAATCTAATGATCAATCTGAAAAAGTTAAAAAAGATTTGGCATCAATAAAATCAGTTATTGAGAAAAAAACAAAAAAATTTTCAGACCAAAAAAGCTCAGCGTTAGATCAAAAAAATAAAACAGTCAATCAAATAGCTTCAGAGCTATCTGCTTCAGAATTAAAATCTAAAAGCCAAACAAACACTAAACCTCCTAAAAAAAATAAGATTAAAAGAGTATACTTTTCATATTTATTTATACTTTTAATGGTATTTTCTATTTTTGTTATATTTTTCCGCTCTTCTATCCTAGCCTATATATACTTTTATTTTCCTAAATACGCTGAATTTTATTCGGAAAACATTAATCTGATCTCATCGAAAATTAAATCACCTATATTAGCTGAACTTCATTATATAAATCTAATTGACTTTGTTGCTACCGCTAAGAATGGCCAAATTAAATTTTCTGGAACAATTACGAATGGGTCAGAACGACCAATACTAGTTCCTAGAATAAAAATATTAGCAATTAGAGAAGATAGAAAAATAATGCTCGAGAAAATCTTAGTTCTTGATCAAAAAATCATAAAGCCAAAATCTATGATAAAATTCCAAAATGGACTAAGTTTTAAGTCAAATAATGAGAATGTGAGTGTGAAAGCTACTTTATTAAAAGAAATAATGGATTTTTAGTCAAAATTTATAAGCTTTTCTTTAGCAATAATTTCCTTTATTGAATCTACTTTTTTAATCTGGTGATCTTTATTATTTACAATCAATATTTCAATAGCATCACTTCTTGCATTATAGTTAGAGCTCATTACAGAAGAGTAAGCTCCAGCAGTCATGATTGCTAAAAATTGATTGTTATCGACATAATTAATACTTCTGTTTAATGCAAGATAATCCCCTGTTTCACAAATAGGGCCGACAATATCAGCTTTTATTTTCATGTTGTTATTATTCTCTACATGAACAATTTTATGATATGCATCGTACAAAGTCGGCCTTATTAGGTTGTTCATAGCTGCATCAACAATTATAAAATTTTTATCTTTTGTTTTTTTATTCCTTATTACTTTTGTGACCAAGATACCAGCTTGGGCAATGAGACTTCTTCCGGGTTCAAAGCTAAGCTTATAACCAGATTTTAAGAACAAGTTATTAACAATTTTCTTATAATCACTGTAATTTGGTTCTACATTATTTTTGTAATCAACACCTATTCCTCCTCCTAAATCCAAAGATGGGACTATAAAGCCACTTTTCCTAAGATCATCAGCTAAATTTTTCAAATTAAGGTATGCTTGATTAAAGAAATTAAAGTCAAATATTTGTGATCCTATGTGAACACCTAATCCAACAGGATTTATGTGATCAAGTTGATGTAATTTTCTATAAATTTCTTTAACGTTTTTGAAATCTATACCAAATTTAGTTTCTTTTTCACCTGTAGATATTTTTTTATGAGTTTTAGGAGCAATATCAGGGTTAACTCTTAAGCAAATATTAGCCTTTATCTTGATTTTTGAAGCTATAGAATAGATATCATCCAGCTCTTCTTCAGATTCAATATTGAATTGTAAAATATTATTTCTTAAAGCAACTTCAATCTCGTTTTTATTCTTACCTACACCAGAAAAAATTATTTTATTTGCTGGTATTCCAGCTGCTATACACTTCTCAAATTCACCTATAGAGACTATATCAGCGCCACAGCCTAATTTAGAAAAAAATTTAATTATATTTACGGAGTCATTAGCCTTAACTGCATAATGAATATTTCCATTTACTTCTTTGATTGTATTAAAAAATATATCATAACGATCCTTCATTATTTCAGTGTCATAAATATATAATGGAGTTCCGTATTTTTTAGCTAAATCAGATACTTTTATACCTTGAACACTTAACTCATCATTGTCATCTCTATAAAAACCTAAAGAATGCATCGCAAAATCTAATTTTTTTCGATTGTTTGTGAGGGCTTGAGTGGTGCTGTTTTTCTTCCACAACTACTAATTGTTAATGAGAAAATCAACAAAATAAAAATTAGTAATTTAAATTTCATTTTTGTTACCTAGAAATTTTAATTTAGCTTTTTTTACAGCTTCTAAGACATTTAAAGGAGCAGTCCCTCCATAAGATGTCCTTTGAGAAACAGAATTCTCTATTTTTAAAACATTTAAAATATTTTCGTCAGCATTCGGCACAACTGTTCTGATATCATTTAAAGTTAATTTTTCAAGAGAACAGTTTTTACTTTCAGCTAATAAAACAATTCTTCCGGTAAAATGATGTGCATCTCTAAAAGGAATAGCTAAATTAGTAACTAAGTAATCTGCTAAATCTGTAGCTGTCGGGAAACCCTTTTGAAGAGCTTCAATCATTTTACCTGGAACTGGTTCTAATTTGCTAATCATTCCATTCATAACAATCAAACACAGTTTAACAGTCTTAACTGTATCAAATAGAGGTTCTTTGTCTTCTTGCATATCTTTTCCGTATGTCATTGGAAGACCTTTTAGAACCGTCATTAGATTAAAAAGATTACCAAAAATTCGCCCTGGTTTAGCTCTAATTAATTCTGCCGCATCAGGATTTCTCTTTTGTGGCATTATGCTTGAGCCAGTAGTAAAGCTTTCTGGTAATTTAATAAAATTAAATCGATCAGAAGACCATATAACTAACTCCTCTGCTAATCTTGACAAATGAATGGCGATCAAAGAAGAGGCTGACATAAATTCAACTGCAAAATCTCTATCTGAAACGGCATCCATTGAATTATTTGTTGGTTTTTCAAATCTTAATTTTTTAGCTACAAAATCTCTATCAATTGGATAGCTTGTACCCGCTAAGGCAGCAGAGCCAAGTGGTAGTTCATTTAATCTTTTTCGGCAATCAGCTAAGCGTCCTCTATCTCTTCCTAACATTTCGACATACGCTAACAAATGATGACCAAAGGTTATAGGTTGTGCTACTTGAAGGTGAGTATATCCAGGCATTAATAGATTGTAATTTTCCTCAGCTTTTTCTATCAAAGAGCCTTGAAGATCACAAAGGATTAAATCAATCTCATCGATATTTCTTCTAAGCCATAGTTTTATATCTGTCGCCACTTGGTCATTCCTTGACCGAGCAGTATGCAATTTCTTTCCAGGATCACCAATAATTTCCACAAGCCTATTTTCAATATTCATATGAATATCTTCTAATTTTAATGAAAAGTTAAACACATTATTAGATATTTCAGTTCTTATTTGTTTCAGGCCAGATTTGATAAGCTCAAAATCCTTTTTTGAAATTATTTCTTGCCTGCATAACATCTCAGAGTGAGCTAGTGATCCTTCTATATCATCTAAATATAAAATTTTATCAAAGTGGATTGATGAGTTAAACTCTTGCATTATTTGATCAGTCGAAGAAGAGAACCTTCCACCCCAAATATCGTTAATTTTTTTTCCAGAGCTATTATTTTTCATTTTTTTATCTATAGTAGAAAATTAAGCTAGCTTAATTCAATTTTTAACATGCATACATTATATTTATACAAAAACATATTATTATTATTTTCTTTAATTATTTTTGCAACCAGTTCTTATGCCAGTGAAATTTTAAAAAGACTAGATAATCCTATAATGTTTCCTAATAAAAGTATTTTGGATCAAAATGAAAATAATATAATTTTTAAGTTTAATAAAAATTTCCAAAAAGATGGTTATGTCATTAATTTTTGGGCTACCTGGTGTGTTCCATGTAAAAAAGAGTTACCGGATTTAAGTTTACTTAAATCTAAAATAGCAAAACATGATATTGAGGTTTTAACTGTTTCAATAGATCAAAAAAATATTAAAGATCAGATTGAGTTCTTATCTAAAAATGGTGCATCAGAATTAAAGCATTTTTTTGATAAAAAAATGGATTTATATAAATCATTAAAACTTAGGGGCATACCTACAACCATTTTGGTCAATAAAAATGGCCAAATAATTTCTATTCAAGAGGGTATGATAAAATGGGGTGATGATAAAGTTGTCAGTAAAATAAAAAAATTATTCTATTAACTTTTCCATTTCAGGAACTGCCTTAAACAGATCCTCAGATAGACCATAATCAGACACTGTAAAGATAGGTGCTTCCTCGTCTTTATTGATAGCGACTATAACTTTACTATCTTTCATTCCTGCCAAATGTTGGATGGCTCCAGAAATACCAGCTGCAATATATAAATTTGGCGCAACCACCTTACCAGTTTGTCCAACTTGCCAATCATTTGGAACGTACCCAGCATCAACAGCTGCTCTGCTTGCTCCCATAGCTGCCCCAAGTTTGTCGGCTAGCTTTTCAAGCACTTTAAAGTTTTCACTTGATCCTAATCCCCTTCCACCAGAAACAACAATATCAGCAGCAGTAAGTTCAGGCCGCTCACTCTTTGATAGTTCTGAATTAATATATTTTGATAATTCAGAACTTAGGCTTGCTTCAATATTGGTAACTTCGACTTCTTGATCACCGAGGTCTGCTTTTTCAAAAGCAGTTGTTCTCACAGTAATTACTTTACAATTATCATTGCTTTTACATGTTGCGATGGCATTGCCAGCATAGATGGGCCTTTTAAATGTTTGATGGTCGATAATTTCAATTATATCAGGAACAATCATTACATCTAGTAGAGCAGCAACCCTGGGTGCAATATTTTTTCCGTTAGCTGTATTCGCAAAAAAGATGTGAGAATATCCTTCTGCAATAGATTTAATTAATGTTGATACATTTTCTGCTAGTTGGTTTTTGTAGATATCATTGTCACAACATAAAACTTTATTAATCCCATTAATATTAATAGATGATTTGACAACATTTTCACACTTGCTACCAATAACTACTAAATCTGAAGAACCAATTTGATTAGCTGCATTCACAGCATGTAAAGTTGCTGGTAATAATTCTGTATTATTATGCTCTGCTACAACAAGTACTTTCATTTCAACTTCCTTTTAATTTATATTACTTTCGCTTCATTTTTTAATTTTTCTACTAATTCATCAACAGTTTGAAGCATTACCCCAGACTGACGTTTGGCAGGTTCCTCAACTTTTAGAATATTTAATCTATTTTCAATATTTATATTAAGTTCTTCTACTGAAAGCTGCTGTATTGGTTTTTTCTTTGCCTTCATAATATTAGGCAGACTTGCGTATCTTGGCTCATTTAGTCTAAGGTCTGTGCTGATTACAGCAGGTAGGTTGACCTCAATATTTTCTATGCCACCGTCAACTTCTCTGCTAACAGTAGCTATCTTATCTTTAATTTCAACTTTGCTAGCAAATGTAGCTTGAGCCCAGCCTAGCAAGGCAGCTGTCATCTGTCCGGTAGCATTCATATCATCATCAATTGCCTGCTTACCTAATAAAATTAAGTCAAATTTCTCCTTAGTAGCAATAGAAGAAATAATTTTAGCTACATTCAAAGGCTCAAGGATCTCATTAGTTTCAACAAAAATTCCTGAATCGGCACCCATAGCTAGAGCATTTCGTATGGTTTCCTGCACTTGTGATTGTCCTATAGAAACAGCTATAACTTCTGTAGCTACCCCTTTCTCCTTTAATCTTAAAGCCTCCTCAACGGCAATCTCATCAAAAGGGTTCATAGACATTTTTACGTTATCAAGTTCTACGCCTGAGTTATCATTTTTAACTCTAACCTTGACATTGTAATCCACAACTCTTTTTACAGGGACTAAAACTTTCAACTTAAACTCCATATTTAAAAATTAAGGCTATTTTTGATTTAAACCAGGTACCCATAATACATCATTTAATCCATTTTCATTTAAAACTCTAGATAAAACAAATAATAAATCAGACAATCGATTCAAATAAACCAATGAATTCTTATTTATTTCTTCTTCACTAGAAAGCAAAGACACGTCTCTTTCTGCTCTTCTTGCAATTGTTCTTGAAAGATGTATGAGAGAAGCAGCTTCTGAACCACCAGGAAGAATAAATGAATTTAATGGTTTTAGTTCATCATTATATTCGTCAATTTTTTCTTCAATTTTTTTTATTTGATTTTCTGTAATGCGAAGTGGTTTATAGTTTTGTTTAGCTTTAGATATAGGGGTTGATAAATCAGCACCAAGGTCAAATAAATCGTTTTGGATACCTCTTATCAAAACCTTAATATCATTAAATACATTTTCGTCTTTTTTATTATCTAAACATAAAAAAACTAATCCTAAGGATGCATTTAACTCATCAACGGTTCCATAGGCTTGGGGCCTTAAAGAATGTTTTAACACTCTTGATCCATCAGCCAAACCAGTTGATCCATCATCGCCGGTTCGTGTGTAAATTTTATTTAGTTTAACCATTGGAGTGTTTCTTATACATCAATAAACATACAAAAATTAATATTGCAATTGCTTGAAATATAATCCTGTATCTCATAAGTAAATTACTTTTTGATTTATTATATTCACCACCTCTAGCCATGGTGATCAATCCCCAACCAAGAATGACTACAACTATAGCCATTGAAATGTAAAGTATGGAATTATAAAAATCCATTATGTACATTCCTCAAGTAAATCAATAAAGCTATGTTGCTGATTTTGATAGGCTGCTTTTATTGTATTATGCATTAGACACGCAATAGTCATTGGCCCAACACCACCGGGCACAGGAGTTATTTTATTTACCAAATGATATACACTCTTGTAATTTACGTCTCCTACTAGCCTTGATTTAACCTTTTCTTTAGGCTTTTCAACTCTATTAATACCTACATCAATAACGATGGTATTTTTATTCACATATGTATCGTCAATCAATTCTGGTGATCCAACTGCTGCAATTAAAATATCTGCTTTTCTACAGTGTTCTTGTAAGTTTTCTGTTTTTGAGTGCGTTATTGTAACTGTACAGTTAGATGATAATAAAAGCGAAGCCATTGGCTTTCCAACTATATTTGACCTCCCAATTATCACTACATTCTTGCCGTTTAAATTCCTCACCTCATTTTTAATCATATATAAACAACCAAGTGGTGTACATGGGATAAAATTTGGTATTCCCATATAAAGTTTTCCAAAGTTTATCGGATGAAACCCATCTACGTCTTTTTCTGGGCTTATACTGTTTATAACTTTTTGTTCAGAAATATGTTTAGGAAGTGGTAGTTGGACTAGTATCCCATCGACTTCAACATCTTGATTTAATGCATCAATTTTTCTAAGAAGCTCTTCCTCTGAAGTTTGGGTTGGAAGAGTGATCTCAATAGATTGAATATTATTTTCTTCAGCAACACGTATTTTATTTTTTACATAAACCTTACTCGCGGGATTTTCACCAACTATAATTACAGCAAGAGAGGGCCTGCGGTTAAATTTATATAAAAAGTTTTGACTAAGAGGATAAATTTTTTTCAAAACTTTATTAGCATAAAATTTACCGTCTATATTTTTGTTTAAGTTTTCCATAAAGGATTTACAACCCTAACCTATAATCTTGTATTAGATTTTTAAAAAAACTAAGAAGCAATATGACTATAACTGGAGATAAATCAATTCCAGAAAGTGAAGGTATAAATTGTCTGATTTTTCCTAATAATGGTTCATGTAAAGAAATTAGGGCTCTGAAAATAGTATTTATTATTTTGTTATAACTATTAATCATTTGAAATTGAATGAGTAAACTCATTATTACATAAATGAATAACGTGTATAAATATAGAGTGATAATTTCATTTATAAGTATTAAAAATGCGTTCATTTTACTACGAAAGTTATTATGTTTTATAGATAATGTATTAAAATTAAATTACTATACTTTAATAAAAAAAATTGTTTTATTAGAGAAAGTAAAAAAAATGAGAAAAAGTTGTTAATGAAATATAATGAAAAATTTATAGGACAAATTTCTAAGCTCATTTTGTACTGTAACTTAATTTTATATTCTTCTTTTGCTTGGAGCTCAGATAGATTAAGCATTTGGGAAGATACTATACTAAAATCATCTGGCCAGACTATCTTCTTTCATGCATGGGGCGGAGATAAAAATATTAATAGCTATATAAGATGGGCAGCGGACGAAGTAAAAGAAAAATATAATATCAACGTCCAACATGTAAAAGTATCAGACACGTCTAATGTTGTAGCACGAATATTATCTGAGAAAAATGCCGGTAAACATTCAAATGGAGCTGTGGATTTAGTTTGGATTAATGGTGAAAATTTTTCTAGGATGAAAGAAAGCAAGTTGCTTTTAAGAGAGAACTGGATATTTGAGATACCCAATTCTAATTATTTAGATTTTAAAAACAACCCAAGTCTTTTAAATGATTTTGGTATTAATACTGAGGGCATGGAGATGCCATGGGGATTATCTCAACTTACTTTCTATTATGACAGTAAGTTTCTAAAAACTCCACCTAAATCATCAATGAAATTAAAACAATATATTTTAAATAATAAGGGTAGATTTACTTTCCCTCAGCCACCCGATTTTGTTGGTACTAGTTTTTTAAAGCAAATATTAATCGAATTAATTTCAGATAAAGATTTATTAAAATCACAATATAACCCAAAAATACATGAAACAGAACTTGAGCCTCTATGGATTTGGTTAGATGAAGTAACGCCAAATTTATGGAGAAAGGGTAGAAATTATCCCAGTAATTACTTAGCTCTAACTGAGTTGGTAGCTGAGAGAGAAATTGATATAGGAATGGCCTTCAATATTTCACATGCATCAAATGCAATATCTGAAGGACGTTTGCCTAAAACTGTAAGAAGCTATATACATGAAAAAGGAAGTTTAGCTAATGTACACTTCTTAACTATTCCTTATAATTCTTCAAAAAAAGAAGCTGCAAAAATTTTCGTAAATTTTTTGATTTCTCCAGATGCACAACTTAGAAAACAAAATAATAAATTTTGGGGAGACCCAAGCGTATTGTCAATGGACAAGTTAAATATAGGTTGGAAGAAAAAATTCAATGAGACTTCAAAGGGCATTGCCACGTTATCTAATGATGAATTAAAAATGAAGTTTCAAGAGCCACATCCTTCTTGGGTAAAAGTATTAGAGGAAGGATGGATAAGAAGGTATGGTTCATAATAATTAGTTTTTAGTAATTTTGGAAAATGTATGGCTTGTCTTAACAAAGCTTTATGGGTTCTTTTGAGTACTGCTTTAATAGTTCCAATTACCTTTGGGATATTAGGTTTTTTAATGCCATCTTTCGGCTATTTCCCAATTTTGGATAAACACCAGTTTAATTTAGATTATTTTTATGTCTCCTCAAATATTCCAGGAATTTCAAAATCCATCATTTTATCTTTTTTTACAGGATTTTTGTCGACTATATTAGCTTTATTTTTTTCTCAATTGATAATTTTATCAATTTTTCGATCAAGGATTTATAATTTTATAAAAACAATAATTTCTCCATTTCTTGCCTTGCCTCATGTTACAATGGCAATTGGTTTGTTGTTTATTTTTTCTCCCAGCGGGTTGTTTTTGAGGTTTTTTTCACCTTGGTTAACTGGCTTTGAAAGACCGCCGAATATTTTTATAATACCGGATGATTATGGGTTCTTTTTAATACTTGGACTAGTATTAAAGGAAATCCCTTTTTTTATATTGGTTTCAATATCGGCTATTGAACAATTTAGTGCTAGGAAGTTTTTTAATTTAGGAAAGTCTTTACAACAGACTACTTTTTCAGTCTGGTGCATTCTATTATTTCCGTTAATCTATCGTAGAATAAGATTGATTGTTTTTATTGTTATAGCTTTTGCAGCATCGGTTGTAGATATGTCCTTGCTTTTAGCCCCATCTACTCCACCTACATTGGCAATACAAATTTTACAAAATTATCAATCATCAGAACCCACCTCATTATTTGTTGCCTCTAACCTGGCTCTAATTCAACTTTTAGTAATATTAATTTTATTCCTTATTTGGTTCCTATTAGAAAAATTATTAACTAACAAGCATCTCTTTACTTTTTTTGTTAACGTCTGTTTATACAAGAATAATTTGATAAAACACTTATCCTTTGCGTTAATATCAATTTTGTCAGTTTTATCGTTTTTAACGATTATTAGCTCTTTTCTTTGGGGTTTAGGTGGTGATTGGTATTTCCCTAACCTTTTCCCAACTAATATAAATTTTGAAATATTAAAAAAGTTTTTAAATGAAAATAAATCTTTAATATTTGTATCCGTTCTTATCCCTTTAATTGTATCTATTTTATCTTGCCTTATAGTTACATTATGGGTTGAGATAACAGAGAGTTTAAACAAAAGAAGTCAATTTCTAGAGTGGTTTATTTTTTTACCCTTACTTATACCTCAAATATCTTTTCTCATCGGAATACAAAGTTTCCTTATACCTTTAAATTTCAGCAATTTTTTATTACCTCTGATTATTGTAGAGTTGTTTTATGTAATTCCTTATGCTTTTATTATCTTGGCACCGGCCTTTAGAGCAATTTCAAAAGATTTTTTAAAAGTTGCTTCAAGCTTAGGTAAAAACAGATTTGAAAGATTAATTTTTGTAAAAATTCCATTGATAATGCCCACTTTTTTATTATCAATAGCGATTGGAATGCTTGTATCTTTTGCCTTATATACTCCAGTCTATTTTATTGGAGCTGGAAGAGTTACAACTTTAACTGTTGAAGCCTTAAATTTATCATTAAGTGGCGCAAAAAAAGATCTAGGTGTTGCATCAATTTTTCAGATTATTATACCAATAATTATACTGCTTCTGGTAAGTTGGTATAAAAGAAATTGTAATAAGTGGAGTTTTTAAATTATTTAGTTTACTTGATAACATTCTTTAAATCTTTTATAGAACTACAATATAAAATTCCAGGAGAGTGTTTTGTCTAATCTTTCGGCCTTTAAAGGTAAAAAAATTGCTATTGTAGTAGCTAGTGGTTTTAATGAGGAGCAGTTTTTAATCATTCAAAAAACAATTTTAGCTGCTGAAGGCTCATATACTATTATATCTAGAGATATTGGTACTACTAATGGGTGGGCATCTGAAAAATGGGGCTTGTCATACCCAGTTGACCAATCTGTTTCAGAAACGCTTGCAATAGATTACGACGCCTTAATAATCCCAGGGGGAGCTAATCAAATTGAAACTCTCAGCAATGATCTTCATGTAAGAAGAATACTAAGAGCCTTTCTAAGAGAAAACGAACCAGTTGCTTTGGCTGGAGTTTCAACCATGTTGTTAACCACAATAGATGCTGCAAAAGGCAGAAAGGTGGCAGCATCTGACGCTGACAGTGCTTTGCTAATAGCCGCTGGAGCAGAAATTATCGATCAACCTACTGTAAAGGATCAAAACTTAATTAGTGCCACGAGTGGCGAAACTGGCATTTCTGATCTCTTGGAAATGTTGGCGCAAGCAATTAAAGACAATAAGAATTAATATAGGTCAACAAGTGAACCAACATAAAATTATAAGTCCATGTGTAGGGATATGTCAGATTGATGAGAAAAGTCAATTATGCATTGGGTGTTTTAGGTCTGCTCATGAAATTGCAATGTGGCCACAAATTGATTATGAAAAAGCTTCAGAGATAATTAGTCAGATTGCAAAGAGATCGAAATCAAAAAAGTAAAAGAACTAGGAAAAAAAATGCACAAATATAGAACGCATAAATGTAATGAGCTAGGTATTCAAAATGTTAACGAAACTGTTAAATTATCTGGATGGATTCATAGAAAAAGAGATCACGGACAATTAATCTTTATAGATTTAAGAGATCATTATGGATTAACTCAAGTTGTTGTTGACTCTTCAAATGTAAACTTTTCAGTTACAGAAGGATTATCACTTGAAAGTGTAATTACTATTGAAGGAACAGTCGTTAAAAGATCCGATGATACGGTTAACAAAAACTTACCAACTGGTGATATTGAAGTAAACCTATCAAAGTTAGAAATAATATCTAGATCGAACACTTTGCCTCTACAAGTTAATTCTGATGAAGATTATGGAGAAGAAACTAGATTAAAATTCAGATACTTAGATTTAAGGAGAAATCGACCACATTCTAATATAATTTTGAGATCTAACGTGATCCAAACTATTAGAAATAAAATGATCGAATTAGGGTTTATTGAGTTCCAGACACCTATTTTAACTGCTTCTAGCCCAGAAGGTGCAAGAGATTTTTTAGTTCCATCTAGATTAAATAAAGGTAAATTTTATGCCTTACCGCAAGCACCGCAGCAGTTTAAACAGTTAATTATGGTATCAGGCTTTGATAAATATTTTCAAATTGCTCCTTGTTTTAGAGATGAAGATAGCCGCGCAGATAGATCGCCTGGTGAGTTTTATCAGTTAGATTTAGAAATGTCTTATGTTGAGCAGGAAGACGTTTTTCAGGCAGTAGAACCAGTGATAAAAGAAGTTTTTAAAAAGTACTCTACAAAAAAGATTGATGATATTTTTCCTCAAATTACATACAAAGACTCAATGCTGAAATATGGTAATGATAAACCAGATTTAAGGTACAATCTTGAAATACAAGATGTCACAGAAATTTTTACTAATTCTGGCTTTAGCATTTTTGCTAAATCTATAGACACAGGTTCAGTTGTTAGGGGTGTTCCAGGTCCAGGGTGCGGGTCTAGATCAGTTGCTGATAAAATGAATAGCTGGGCACAAGGAGAAGGTGCCCCTGGTATGGGTTACATAATTTTTAGTGATGGGGGGGCAAAAGGACCAATCGCTAATGCTATTGGCGACGATAAATCTTTAACCTTAAAAAAGTTATTTAATTTAAATGACGGAGATGCATTATTTTTTTCTTGTGCCAAAGAAAATGAAGCAGCCCATTTAGCAGGTAAGGCTAGGGTAAAAATTGCTACTGACAGAGGTTTAATAGAAGAAAACACATTTAAGTTTTGTTGGGTTGTAGATTATCCAATGTACGAAAAAGATGATAAAACAGGCAATATAGAATTTTCTCACAACCCCTTTTCTATGCCACAAGGCGGCATGGATGCACTTGAAAATAAAGACCCGCTTGATATTTTGGCTTACCAATATGATTTAGTTTGTAATGGAATTGAACTTTCTTCGGGAGCTATTAGAAATCATGTGCCAGAAATTATGTATAAAGCTTTTCAAATTGCAGGTCATAAACCTGAAGTTGTTGATAATAAGTTTCCTGGTTTGATAAACGCTTTCAAGTTTGGTGCACCACCGCATGGAGGAATTGCTCCTGGTATTGATAGAATAGTAATGCTATTAGCTGATGAGCCGAATATTAGAGAGGTAATTCTATTCCCAATGACTGGCAAAGCGGAAGATTTAATGATGAATGCCCCCAATGAAGTTAACACAACCCAACTTCGAGAATTAGGAATTACACTAGATAAAAAACGAAACAGCTAAATTTAATTGCTTTTGATGTTAAGTCTATGCATACCTATAATAATAGATAAAAACAGGATTACGGCTCCTGTTTGATGAAGGACACCTAAAGTTACAGGCACCATATTAATCAAAGTTATGATTCCTAATAAAAATTGAGCAAATACTATTAAAGCAGTAATAATCGCAATTTTTTTGATTTTTTCATCTCTCGTTTTTGAATAAATATTAAAACTATAAATTAAAGTAAAAATTGTAGTTAATAAGGCAAGATGTCTATGGTGGAATTGTGCAGATGCTGGGTTTTCAAATGGATCTAAAAATTTATACTCTCCATAGGTTTCTGGGATAAAACTGCCTCCCATCATAGGGTACTCGTTATACATCAATCCAGCATCCATTCCTGCTACAAATGCACCAGCAACAATGGTGCTAGAAACTAGACAAAAAATTAAGAAGTTAAAATTAAATCTAACTTTCGAAATTCCTTCTTTTAAGTCAAGGTAAATCCAAACTAGGAAAAAAAGAATTAATAAGGCGTTTGATAGATGAGTTGCTAACCGGTATTGTGAAACAGTAGGATCATTAACCAAACCTGACTTAACCATCCACCAGCCTATAATTGATTGAAGCCCGCCTAAAAAGAAAACTATTAAAAGTTTAGGTAAAATAAATTTAGGTATTTTTTGGAAAATAATAAATAAAACCAATGGTATGAAAAAAACAATGCCTATTAACCTCCCCCACAATCTATGAAAATACTCCCAAAAAAATATTTTTTTAAACTCTTCTAAGTTCATTCCACTATTTATTTTGATATATTCTGGAGAACTAATATAAAGCTGAAAGACTCTGTTCCATTCATATTCTGACAGTGGTGGTAGGAAACCCAATATTGGCCTCCATTCAACCATAGATAATCCAGAACCAGTTAATCTGGTTATCCCTCCAATAATAATCATTAACAAAACCATAACAATTATGGTTAATAACCATGTTAAAATAATATCATTTGATTGTTTTATTATATTTGATCGCATAGTGATGATTAGAAAGTTACTTAATTTAAGTGACACAAAATTTAAAAATTACAATATATAAAAAATTTTTTTTTTAAATCTTGAAAGTTTTCTTCGATCTTATTATGTAAGCTCCATCAATAATATATTTATTGTTAAATTTAACTTTTAAAATAGGGAGATATGGCATGAAGTTTAGGCCACTTCACGACAGAGTTGTAGTCGAGCGTCTTGAAGCTGAAGAAAAAACAGCTAGCGGAATTATTATACCAGATTCAGCACAGGAAAAACCAATGCAAGGTAAAATTATAGCTGCAGGTTCAGGCGCACGTGATGAAACAGGTAAAGTTCAACCTTTAGACGTTAAAGAAGGTGACGTTGTGCTTTTTGGAAAATGGTCCGGCACAGAAGTAAAGCTTGATGGGAAAGATCTATTGATCATGAAAGAAAGCGATATTATGGGAATAATGGGATAACCAATACCCTGAGTTAAATAACAATCAATTTATATTTGAAAGGAAATAAAAATGGCTGCTAAAGAAGTCAAATTCGGTGCCAACGCAAGGGCTCAAATGCTAGAAGGTGTAGATATCCTTGCTGAGGCTGTAAAGGTTACTCTTGGACCTAAAGGAAGAAATGTTGTTATAGACAAAGCCTTTGGAGCACCAAGAATAACTAAAGATGGTGTAACTGTAGCGAAGGAAATTGAGCTTAAAGAAAAATTCCAGAATATGGGAGCTCAAATGGTTAGAGAGGTAGCATCAAAAGCCAATGATGTGGCAGGCGATGGAACAACAACAGCTACTGTTCTTGCTCAAGCTATAGTTAAAGAAGGATCAAAAGCAGTTGCTGCAGGTTTAAACCCTATGGACCTTAAAAGAGGTATTGACTTAGCAATTGAAGCTGTTGTTGCTGATCTAGAAACTAGAACACGCAAGATCTCAACTAATGAAGAAGTAGCTCAAGTTGGAACCTTGTCTGCTAATGGTGAGTCAGAGATTGGTGACATGATAGCCAAAGCTATGGACAAAGTTGGGAATGAGGGCGTAATTACTGTTGAAGAAGCTAAAACTCTTGCTACAGAATTAGATGTTGTAGAAGGTATGCAATTTGATAGAGGTTATTTGTCTCCTTATTTTATTACAGATGCTGATAAAATGAAGGTAGTTATGGATGATCCATACATTCTTTTGTTTGAAAAGAAATTAGCTAACCTACAAGAGATGTTACCTATTCTTGAAAAAGTTGTACAGTCAGGTAAGCCACTACTTATTATAGCTGAAGATGTTGAAGGTGAAGCTCTTGCTACTCTGGTCGTTAATAAGCTCAGAGGTGGATTAAAAATAGCTGCTGTTAAGGCTCCAGGTTTTGGAGATAGAAGAAAAGCAATGCTTGAAGATATTGCTATCTTAACAAAAGGCGATCTTATTTCAGAAGATCTAGGTATCAAATTGGATAATGTAACACTTGAAATGTTAGGTACAGCTAAGAGAGTTGAAGTTACTAAAGAAGAAACAACTATCATAGACGGTGCAGGTTCTAAGGATGATATTGGTGCTAGATGTAATCAAATAAGAGCTCAGATCGAAGAAACTACTTCTGATTACGACAAAGAAAAACTTCAAGAAAGATTAGCTAAATTAGCTGGTGGAGTTGCGGTTATCAAAGTTGGTGGTGCAACTGAAGTTGAAGTTAAAGAGCGTAAAGACCGTGTTGATGATGCAATGCATGCAACTAGAGCTGCTGTTGAAGAAGGTATAGTTCCAGGTGGTGGGGTTGTTTTTGTTAAAGCAATTCCAGCTTTAGACAAAGTCAAAGTCGATAATTCAGACCAAAAGATGGGTGTTGATATTGTAAGAAGGGCATTGAAAGCACCTGCTAAGCAAATCGCTGATAACGCAGGTCAAGATGGAGCTGTAATTGTTGGAAAACTTCTTGAGTCAACAGATGCTAACTTCGGTTTTAATGCTCAAACTAACGAGTTTACAGATCTTGTTAAGGCTGGTGTTATTGATCCCACTAAAGTAGTAAGATCAGCACTTCAAAATGCTGCGTCTGTTGCAGGGTTGTTAATAACAACAGAAGCAATGGTTGCAGACAAGCCAGAACCAGCATCTGGTGGTGCTGCTGGAGGCGGCATGCCTGACATGGGCGGCATGGGCGGCATGGGCGGCATGGGCGGCATGCCTGGCATGATGTAATAAATACAAAATTTTAAACATAAACACCTCTTGTGCATACAAGAGGTGTTTTTTTATGTGACAATTTTATTTTAATTAGTTGATTGCAGATTATAACTGATATAGCTATGACATAATTAATAAGATGTTGGAAAATGGATAAATTCAATTTAAAAAAAATTGCAGAAAAATCAAATTCTTGGCCATTTGTAGAGGCAAGAAACCTCAGAGATCGATTAGAAAAATCAGGTATTGATAATAAAAAAATAGTTTTGTTCGAAACTGGATATGGTCCTTCAGGCTTACCTCATATAGGAACATTTGGTGAGGTAGCTAGAACAACAATCGTAAGAAATGCATTCGAGGTACTAACAGGAAGAAAAACAAAATTAATCTGTTTTTCTGATGATATGGACGGATTTAGAAAAGTACCAGAAAACGTTCCTCAACAAGAAATGCTTGAACAATACATTGATCAACCTCTTACTAGTGTTCCAGACCCCTATGAAAAATTTGATAGCTTTGGCTCTCATAATAACTCTAGATTAAAAAGTTTTCTTGATAAGTATGGTTTTGATTATGAGTTTGTTTCAGCTACTGATTGCTATAAGAGTGGTAAATTTGACAACGCGTTAAAAAATGTTTTGTCAAATTATGACAAGATTAAAAATATTATTCTACCTACTTTAGGTAAAGATCGCCAAAAAACATATAGTCCCTTTTTACCTATTTGCCAAAGAACAGGTAAGGTATTGCAAGTAAACATCACATCTACAGATATTAAAAATAATACTGTCAGCTATATTGATGAAGATACAAAAGAGTTAGAAACAGTCTCAATTCTAGGAGGATCTTGTAAACTGCAGTGGAAATGTGACTGGGCTATGCGTTGGTTCGCCTTAGGCGTAGATTACGAAATGGCCGGAAAAGATTTGTCTGAAAGTGTCATTTTGTCTAGTAAAATTCTTAGGGTTTTGGGTGGTATTCCTCCGACAGGGTTTTCATATGAATTATTCCTTGATGAAAACGGAGAAAAAATTTCAAAATCAAAAGGTAATGGGTTGTCTATAGAGGAATGGTTTAGGTACGGTTCATCAGAGTCATTAAGCCTCTTTATGTATAGTAATCCTAAAAGAGCTAAACGTCTTTTTTTCGATGTGATTCCAAAAACAACTGATGAGTACTCCACCTATTTAAAAAAATACCAAGAACAAGAATTAGAACAAAGAATTGATAATCCTGTCTGGCATTTACACAATGGTCATCCTCCTCAAAATGATTTGCCTGTAACATATACATTATTATTAAATCTAGCATCTGTCTGTCACGCTAACGACCCTGAAATTATATGGGGATATGTTTCGGCATATTCACCTGGTGTTGTAAGAACTGCAGAACTTGACTTGTTAATGAAATTAGCTGTGAATTATTATAAAGAAAAAATTGAGCCATTTAAAAATTATAGATTGCCAAGCCCTAAGGAGGAAATAGGTCTAAAAGAATTAGTTAAATCTTTATCAAATTTAAATGAAGCCACCTCATCTGATGAGTTACAATCTCTAGTATTTTCTATAGGAAAAAATTTAGAGTACGATAATTTACGAGACTGGTTTAAAGGCTTGTATGAAACTGTTTTGGGCCAATCAGATGGTCCTAGAATGGGTAGTTTTATAAAACTGTATGGAATTAAATCTACTAAGAAATTGTTAGAGGAAGTTCTTAACGGTAATTTGGTTAAATAGTAGGTTATTAATGATTTGGAGTTTTCTTACTTTTTTAATTCGAAAATTAGATCCAGAAACAGCTCATCAGCTCACTTTGAAAGCCCTGCAATTGGGATTTCACCCTAGGCTAAAATCTACAAAAATTACTACAAAAATTAATAATTTGACATTCAAAAATATTCTTGGTGTCGCTGCTGGTTTTGATAAAAATGCCCAAGTAATGAGTAAAATACATTTTTTAAATTTTGGTTTTACTGAAGTTGGCACAATTACACCTGAGCAACAATATGGAAATCCAAAACCAAGAGTATTCAGGTTAGATAAGGACAAAGCAATAATCAATCGCAATGGCTTTAATAATTTAGGTATGAAAGAAGCCAAAAAAAAACTTGAGCGCTATAGAAAAATAAATCCAGTTGGAAGTGATTTTGTTTTGGGCATTAATATTGGCCCTAATAAAAATAGTCTTGATCGAATAAATGACTATGAAATTTTATCTGAAAATTTGTCTAAGTTTGCTGATTATATCACAATTAATATTTCTTCTCCCAACACACCTAATTTAAGAGATTTCCACAACAGCGAGCTTTTAGAAAAGGTTATAATGGCCGTAAAAAAAGGGATTCTTAATTCGAAATTGGAGAACCCAAATATCCCAATATTTCTGAAAATTGCCCCTGATATTTCTCTTAAAATTTTAGAAGCTATTATAAACAAGGCTGTTCAATTAAAAGTAACAGGCCTTATAATTTCTAATACAACAATAGATAGAAACAAAAACCTAAAATCTCAAAATGCTAACGAAATTGGTGGATTATCTGGTACACCACTTTTTAATAAATCTACATCTATTTTATCTATGTGTAATAAAATATTAAAGGAAAACCATCATAAGCTTTACTTAATAGCGGCTGGTGGCGTCTCTGATGCTAAAACAGCCTATGTTAAAATATTATGTGGTGCAAATTTAGTACAACTCTACTCATCGATGACATTTGAGGGGCCTTTAATTGCAGATAATATAACAAAAGGGCTATTAGTATTAATGAAAAGAGACAAAGTAAATAGTATAGATGATATAAGAGGAATATCAGATAACCCTAAAGATGCTATGCAGATAGCTATGAATGGAATTAATTATAAAAAAGTTAATAAAAAATAGCTTCCTAGAGCATTTTGCTTGACCTTTATCAAACCATATTTTATAAAATCTCATTCTTATTAAGGGGTTAAAAATGTCTAGAGTATGTGAGATTTCTGGTAAAAATGTCATGAGTGGCAATAATGTAAGTCATGCAAAAAATAAAACAAAAAGAAAATTTCTACCAAATCTTCAAAATGTTAAATTTTTTAGTAAAACACTAGATAAATTTATAAGTATGAAAGTTAGTGTTCATGCTCTTAAATCAGTTGAAAAAAACGGCGGTCTTGATGATTACCTAAAGAAGACTAGCAATAGAGTATTAGCACCTGAGGCATTGGCTATTAAAAAATCTATTTTAAAAACTACAAAAAGCACAGCTCAAGATAGCTAGCTCATTCCTCATTAAATAAATCAGCTAGTTGTTCTGTAAGAGCCCCACCGAGCTGTTCTGCATCTGTTAAGGTCACCGCCTTATTATAATACCTAGTTACATCGTGCCCAATTCCAATAGCAACCAATTCAACAGGTGATCTACTTTCTATAAAGGAAATCACTTCTTTTAAATGTAGCTCAAGGTAATTTCCACTGTTAGAAGATAATGTTGTATCGTCTACAGGTGCACCATCACTAATTACCATAAGAATTTTTCTGTCTTCTAGTCTACCTAACAGCCTGTCGTGAGCCCAAATTAAGGCTTCACCATCAATATTTTCTTTGAGAATACCTTCACGAAGCATCAAACCAAGGGAATTTTTAGATCTTCTCCAAGGTGCATCAGCTGGTTTATAAATTATATGCCTTAAATCATTTAACCGACCAGGATAAGTTGGTTTTCCTTCGTTAATCCACTCTTCTCTAGATTGCCCGCCTTTCCAAGCCTTAGTAGTAAAGCCTAATATTTCAACTTTTACCCCACATCTTTCTAAAGTTCTTGCCATTATATCAGCGCAAATAGCAGCAATTGTTATAGGCCTTCCTCTCATAGAACCAGAATTATCTATAAGTAAAGTGACTATTGTATCTCTAAATTTCATATCTTTTTCTTGTTTATAAGATAGTGGGAAAAGTGGTTGGGTAATTATCCTGGATAATTTAGAGGCATCTAACATTCCCTCTTCTAGATCAAAATTCCAAGATCTATTTTGCTTAGCTTGTAATTTTCTTTGGAGTTTATTTGCCAATCTTGCGATTGCTCCTTGAAGTACATCTAACTGCTTGTCAAGGGTTGCCCTTAATCTTGATAATTCATCTTCTTCACAAAGATCAGTAGCGTTTATTATTTCATCATATTTTGTAGAAAAAACCTTATAATTGTGATCTAAACTATTTTTTCCCTGGTTATAACCTGGAAGTGGATTTGCGGGTATTTCACCTTCGCTCTCACCGTCTTGATCTTCGGAGTCACCATCCTGAACTTCTCCTTCAATTTCTCCTTCATCTTCTTGAGAATCACTGCCTCCATCTAATCCTGATTCTTGTTCATCATCACCTTCATTTTGAGAGGAATTTTCATTATCATCATTTTCATCAGGGTTTGTATCTTCATTATCTTCTTCATTATCACCATTATTATTATAATCTGTTTCTCCTATTTCAGCCTGAAGAGCATTTAACAACTCTCTAGTCTTTGAAGCAAATTTGTCTTGATTAGATATATTCTCTTGAAGTTGATTTAGTAAATTACCAATTTTATTATTGATCCAAGGTCGCCATTTTTCTAGAGAAATATTAGTGTTTTCAGGAGAGTCAGATTTTGTAATTTTTTCTCTTATTACAAGATGTAATGCTTTAACAAGTGCTTCTTTGTCATCTCCACCTGGTACAGGTAAAATCGTTTCTTTATATTGTTCAACTATTAAATTTTGTAGATTATTTTTTACACCAGAAAAATTTTTTGTTCCAACTGCTTCAATGCGTGCTTCTTCGGCTAGTTTAAAGATTTGAGAAGAAAGATCAGAAGAAGGTAAGTGTTTATTGAATAAGAGAGGGTCATGATATTTTAACTTCAAGGCTATTTTGTCTGCTTCTCCTCTTAATTTAGTTAACTGTTTATTATCCAGCTCTTTAAGAATTTGTGGTAGACGAATTTCCTTTAAAGATAAATTACCAGAACTTCCTAAAAACTTAATTTCTCTATCATCCTGTAAATTTCCAGAGATTGCCTTAAGCGTAGAGGCAGTTGCATTTTGAAATTGTGAATTATCTAACTTTTTTTTCATTAAATTTCAGTTTTGTTCTCAATTTCTATTAAGTCTCTACCAAAACACCTTTGATAATACTCAGAAACAATAGGCCTTTCCATTTCGTCGCATTTATTAAAAAAAGTTAGTTTAAAAGCTAAATCGATATCATCAATAATATTGGTATTTTCTGCCCATGTAATGACCGTTCTAGGAGACATAACAGTAGATAGGTCACCTGAAATAAAACCATTTCTTGTTAATCCCGCAATTGTAACCATGGACTTAATTATTTCTTTTCCTTCTTTAGTATTAAAATTAGGAACCTTGGAAATTATAATTTCTTCTTCTGCTTCTGATGGTAGATAGTTTAATGTTGAGACTATTGACCACCTGTCCATTTGGCCTTGGTTGATTTGTTGTGTGCCATGATACAACCCTGTTGTATCACCCAAGCCAACTGTGTTAGCTGTTGCAAACAAACGAAAGTTTTGGTGAGGGTTTATGACTCTATTGTTATCAAGTAAAGTTAATTTTCCAGAAACTTCTAAAACTCTTTGAATAACGAACATAACATCTGCTCTTCCTGCATCATATTCGTCAAACACAATTGCTACAGGATTTTGAAGAGCCCAAGGTAAAACGCCTTCTCTAAACTCTGTAACTTGCTTACCATCTTTTAAAACAATTGCATCTTTGCCAACAAGGTCTAAGCGACTTATATGACTATCAAGGTTAACCCTTACACATGGCCAATTTAATCTTGCCGCGACTTGTTCTATGTGAGTTGACTTACCTGTACCATGATAACCTTGTATCATTACTCTTCTGTTGTAACAAAAGCCTGCAAGTATCGCTTTTGTGGTGACCTCGTCAAACAAATAGGATTCATCAATATCAGGAACAAATTTTGTTTTTTCTTTAAAGGCTAAAATTTTCATATTAGTCTTAAAACCAAAAACTTTTTCAGCATCTATGTCTGATGTTAAAGAGGTTGGGAATGATTCCGTTTCAAAGTCCATATGGTTAGTTAAACTAACGTCGTTCATTTTTATTCTCCAAGTTTATGTATTTTTATTTTTCAGTAAATGAATTTAAAATAGTTTTGTAGGCGTTTGTAATATCAATGAATTTATTTTTATTTCCGCTATCTTCATTTTGTTGAACATCAGGATGCCATTTTTTTGCTAAAATCTTATATCTTCTTTTAATTTCATCCATTGTACTATTTATATCTAGCTCCAGTAAATTAAAAGCATCTTTTAGTTTCTTAGAAACATTGTTATTTTTATCAGGTTTTTTTTGTTCATTAAATTGTCTAAAAGCTTTTTCAAAATCATAGTTAAAATTTTTAGTACCAAACTTCCAACTAGGCCTATTCCATGTTGTAGATTTTCTAATTTCAATCTCTAACTCTTGTTCATTCAATCCTTCAAAATAATTCCATGATTTATTAAATTCTCTGATACAATTTATACAAAAATATAAATACTCTCTTAAGTTCTCCTTAGATTTAGGGGCAGGGTATACACCAAGTTCGTTACAATCTGGGTTATAACAACTTCTATGATTATTTTCTTTTTGTTTTGTGTTAAGCATCATTCAAAATTTCTTTAAGATTGTTATAAGATTATGTTGTAATAGGTGCAAGTTTGTATTTAGTTTTTTTTAAACTATAATTTTAATCGAGGGCATAAAAATGAAGAGAAAATCTAAGATTGAAAAAGTTATAAAAGATTATTTCGAACCATATTATTTTTCTGTTCTTGATGTCTCAGAACAACATAGAGGCCATCAGGGTTTTCGCGAAGGTACGGAAAGTCATTTTGAAATAGTAATTGTATCAAAAATTTTTGACAATAAAAACAAAATAGATAGACATAGAATGGTCAACAAAATTTTAAAGGATGACTACTCCAAGGACTTGCATTCAGTAACAATTAAAGCCTTAACTCTTGAAGAGTTTTCTTAAATTATTTTAAGCTTTTACGCCCAACTCATTCCATAAACGTAATTGGGAAATAAAATTAGCCTTTTTCTGAAGAATCCTAAATCTTATATTATGAAAACGAAATTCTTGTCCAGGTTCAGGAATAGTCTTCGATTCATACAATACTAAACCTGCAATTGTATTAGCGTTTTGATCTGGCAGGTGCCAGCCAAGAGATCTGTTTAGGTCTCTTATTGTCACGGAGCCATCAATAATAAATGACCCATCTGGTTGAGATTTCACCCCTTTTACTTTTATATCTGTTTCATCATCAATTTCACCTACAATTTCCTCTATAATATCTTCAAGTGTTACAATTCCTCTAAAATCTCCATACTCATCAACAACCACAGCAAAATGCTCTCTTCTTGTTTTAAAAACTTCTAATTGATCTAATAGTAGAGTTGTTTCTGGTGCGAAATAGGGCTGGCTCATCAATTCAGATAATTTCACATTTCTAATGTCTTTAAAATTACGCCTCCTCAAAGTTCTAAATAATTCCTTTGCATGAAGAATACCTATAATATTATCAGGTGTTCCCGAATAAATGGGTATTCTTGTATAAGGGCTTTCACCAATTATTTTGAAAGCTTCTTCAGGCTCTTCAGCTATATCAATCATAGTTACACCACCTCTATGTGTCATTACAGCCTCTATGGTTACTTCATCCATATCAAGCATGCTTGACATCATTTTGCTACGTTCTTTTCCTCTACTTTCATTACCGGCATGTAGTCTTATCATCCCTCTTAGCTCTTCTGTTTTTGCATCCTCATCTTTAATTTTTGGTTTTGATACAATTTTAGCTAGCATTTCAGTAATGAAGGTTGCTGGAGTTAAGATAAAAATAAAAAAATTTATAACTGGGGCAACTGCTAGCGCTAGCTTGTCAGCATTACTAAATGCATATGTTTTAGGCATTACCTCTGCGAAGATAACAAGAAATATAGTCAACAAAATAGTTACAAAAATTAAATCAAATTCGCCAAAAAAACTAATAGCAAAACTAGTTGCGTAAACTGACACAACTATGTTTACAAGATTATTTCCAATCAAAATTGTACTAATCATTTTTTCTTTTTTAGCTAATATTTTTTCAATTGTGTTTGCTCTTTTATTACCTTGAAGAGCTAATTCATGTATCCTGGCTTCCGATACTGCTGTTAAGGCTGTTTCTGAGCTGGAGAAAAAGCCCGAAAGGAGAATTAATAAAAAAATATTAAAAGTAAAAATTAATAAGTCTGGCATTAAAGTTCTTTATCTAAAAATTTGGTTAAATCTTGTATATCTATATTGTTATATATAAAAGATTTTCCAATACCCTTATTCAAAATGAATGTTAATTGATTTTGTTTATTTTTTTTATCAAATCTAAACCTTTCAACCATTTTCTTAGATGACAAAGATAGGTTTTTGAAATTATCTAAAGAAGTAGGAAGATTAAATTTTTCAAAAAGGTTTTTTACTCTTTGAGCATCGTCTTGCGAACAAAAGCCTAAAAAATTTGATAACCTGAAGGCTAAACAAATTCCTATTGAGACGGCCTCGCCGTGAATAATTCTTCCATCGTGATTTCCAAAATATTCAATAGCGTGAGCAAAAGTATGACCAAGATTAAGTAATGCCCTTTGACCTTTTTCTTTTTCGTCTTCTTTGACAATTTCCGCCTTGATTTGACAAGATTTTGTTATAATGGTCTGAATTTTTAGGGGATCGTAACATAATATTTCTTCATATTCTTTCTCTAGCCATTCAAAAAAAGCTATATCTTTAATTAAGCCGTATTTTACAACTTCTGCAAGGCCTGCATAAAATTCTCTTTTGGGTAATGAATTAAGAATGTTTATATCTGAAATTACAGCTAGTGGTTGATGGAAAGCGCCAATTAAATTTTTGCCCATTTTAGAATTTATACCAGTTTTACCCCCTATTGAGCTATCAACTTGAGATAAAAGAGTGGTTGGTACTTGAATATAACTAATACCCCTTAACACAATAGATGAGACAAACCCTGCAATATCACCAACAACGCCACCACCAAATGCAATGATTATACTATTTCTATCTATTTCAAAGGATAATGTTGTTTCAATTATTTCATTTAAGTGATTAATATTTTTTGTTTTATCGCCGCCGGGTATAGCAATTAAATGAACATTACTACAATTTTCTTTCATTGATTCTAAAAATTTGTAAAAGTAATTGTTCTTGTCCGGTTTTGGTGAAAAATACTCATCATGAATGATAATAACTTTCCTTCTTTCAATATATTTTTTTAAAATAGCGGTAGGATCTGAAATTAAATTTGTACCTATTACAATATCGTATGAATTTTTACTCAAATCCTTATCAAAGGAAATATTTAATACTTTTGGTTTCATATTATTAATCGTTTTGATTTCTAATTTTAGTTAAAATTTTATTGAGAATTTGACCTTCGACAAGGTCATTTGTATCTAATTTGTAATCACAAATAGAGTAATATTTAATCCTTTTAGATAAAAGGTCTTTTATGGTGTTTCTTACGTCACCTTTTATCATTGGTCTTTTCGCTGCATTTCCAACCCTTTTTACTAAAATATCAATAGGAGTGTTAAGCCAAATAACAAAGGTGTTTGCATTTAAAATCTCTCTTGTCTCTCTATCATCAAATGCACCACCGCCCAAGCTTAAAATAGCTTTTTCTTCTTTTTCAATAATATCAGTGACCAAATTTTTTATTTTATCTTTCTCAATTTTTCTAAAAAAAGTTTCTCCTTTTTTACTGAAAATATTTTTAATTGTGTTTTTTTGGTCTTTTTCAATTAATGTATCAATATCATAAAAATTATATGAAAGATGATCTGCTACCAAGCGACCAAATTTAGATTTACCTGTACCCATCATGCCAATAAAAGTAATTATCTTTCTATTACTTGTACTTGGATTTTCCATTGAGCTACACTTATTCATAAGTTTTTGTTTATATTATTTTGCTAACAATTTAAAATTTCAGTAGAATATATATTGAATTATAAGACAAAAACTCGCCATAATTAAAATTTATAATAAACCCATAGATTGAGGTTTGGAATGAAAAATTATAAAATTTTTACAATAACTATCATATTAATTGTTTTTGCAACAATAGCTATAGTAAATTATATCGATATGCCTGCACCAAGCAAATTAGAGAAAAAAATTTTAGATGTACACAATGAAGCTATCAAGTAACTTAAATTTATTTAGCACATTTTTGTTACGATTTTTAAAGTATAATTTTATTTTATTTTTATGCGTTTTTTCTATAAATGCTTATTCTCAAAACATTGATGCAAATGAGTCAAAAAAACAGCCTAGTTTTAATCAAACAAATATACAAGTAAGTGAATTAACAAAACCATCCCTAGGTTCCCTTGGAATAAAAACTGAAATTAATAATTTAATGGGGTTAAATATATGGGGCAATCTTAAAGCATCAGAAATCATTGAAAACTTAAATTATATTCCAGAGGTAGTAACAAGCAGATCATTACAAAATTTATTAAATGACATGTACCTTAGCTCTTCCAATCCACCAAGCGGTAGTCCAGACGAAATTATAAAATTTATGGAAACACGTCTAATTAAAATAAAAAGTGTTGGCCATAGTGAAAAATTATATCAATTAGTTAAGCAACTTCCAGACAATGAAAAGTGGAGCTTATGGAAGAGATGGCAAGTTGAATTTGAACTTTTCAATATAAAAGATCAAGAAGCGTGTAAATTTATTAACAATAAATCCAAAATCTCATCTGAAGATTTTTGGCAAATGGGTAAAGTTTTTTGTTTAATCTTAGATGGTAAAAGAGATCAATCAATTTTGGTTTTAGATTTAATGAAATCAAGAGGTTTTTCTAATCAAATTTTTGAAGATTTATTCAATTATGTTTATGATGAAAAAGAAAGTGTTAATCTTCAAAAAGAAGCTTTGCAAATTAAACCAATTCATTTGGTAATGATGGATGCATTGAAGATACCCATTAAAAGAGATTATATTGCTCACTTTGGCTTAGAATATGTAGACTTATTTTTGGGACTTAATTACTTAACTCCAAAGGCAAGATCTTTTCTTTTAGACAGAAAAATTACTTATACTGATATTTCCATAGATAAAATTATTGAGAATTACAAATCCGTTGCTGATGGGAATGTTAATATTGATGAGGCTTTAATAAGCTATTCTAAAGAACCAAATGCCTTTAATAGAGCAAATATTTGGCTATCAATAATAAGTTTAAACGACGATTTAAAAAAAGCCCAAGCAATTTTAGAATTTATAAAGCTAGAGTCAAAAAATAGAAGGTTTAATGAAGTAGTTAAACTTTATCTTCCAATTCTAAAGGAGATTGACAGCACTTCTTTAACAAAAAATTTAATTGACTCTATTGAAGACTTAGAAATTTTAGCTGATCCTAATTCTTTTCCTGATAAAAAATTAGCAAATATGATTATGTTAAAAAAGGGTCATGAGTGGGACTTAGATTTCGTATTAAAAGAAAATGCATGGTATTTAATCCCTATATTTGAAAAAGCAGGGATGATTGAGACACCAGTAAATTGGCTAAACTATATTAATACTTCTAATGATATTGTTTTTAATAATGACAATTATTTTAAATGGGAGAGTGACAATAATGTTAAAAAGTTTATTTTAACTAAAAGTATTAAACAAGCATCTGAGAATAACCAGAAATCTTTGACTATTTTACTTACTGCAAGGTTGATTTCTGACACACCACTCGTTGATTTTGATCTAAATAGTTTAATTACTATTAGGGCAGCACTTTTTAAGATTGGACTTTCAGAATTAGCTAATGCTATCACTTATGAGGTAATGTCATCAAAAATTATAAGTTTTAATTCATAAAATGAATAATAATATTAATGAAAATACGGATTTTATTAATGAAATAATAAGCATTAACAGCTTAGAAAAGGGCTTGTCTAAAAATACAATAAATGCATACAAACTAGATTTGAGTTTGATGCTTGAGTGGTTAAGTAAGAAAAATATAAAAGCATTAGAAGCAAAGGAAAGTCACTTTTTAGAGTATTTCCATTACCTAAAATCAAAAAATTATAAACCTAATTCTTTAACAAGAAAACTATCTTCCATTTCACAATTTTATCAAACCTTAAAAGATGAAAACTATATTAATAATAATCCACTAAATAATTTAGAGACATATAAGAAAGAGAAAAAATTACCTAATGCTTTGTCTGAAGAACAAATATTATTGCTTCTTACAAAAGCAAAGGAAAATTATACTGATTCAAAAAAATCTAACCTTCTTAATCAAATGAGACCTTTAAGAACTCTAACAATTTTAGAAATCTTATATTCAACTGGAATGAGAATAACAGAACTTGTAAGTTTGCATCTATCTGAGTTTATTAAAATAACCGATAAAATCCAAATAAAAGGGAAAGGAGATATCTATAGAATAGTTGCATTTAATACAGAGGCGAAGAATATAATCAAAGATTGGTTAAATCTCAGGTGTTCTTTAAAATGTTTTTCAAATAATAAATATATGTTTCCACAAAAAAATAGTAAGCATTTTGTATCACGACAAAGTATTTATAAAGATCTGTCAGATTTGTCAAAAATTGTAGGAATTAATGATAAAATGGTATCACCACATAAAATCAGACATAGTTTTGCTACTCATTTACTTAACCGAGGCGCCGATTTAAGGTCACTACAAAAATTTTTAGGGCATGCCGACATAAGTACTACAGAGATTTATACTCACGTAAAGTCAGAGAGGTTGGCAGGTTTGCTAAAAGATACTCATCCACTAAAAAATATTAAACTTTAGCGTTTAGAAAGTAACTCATTATGATTAAACATTTTTTATCTTTTGAAAAACAAATTTCAGATCTTGAGGGTAAAATAGAAGAGCTAAGACATTTATCCTCTGGAAGTGATATCAATATCGCAGAAGAAATAGGAAAGCTTCAAACTACTGTAGCTAATGAATTAAAACGAACTTATTCTAAATTAACACCATGGCAAAAAGTTCAGGTTTCAAGACATCCAGAACGTCCCCATTTTCAAGATATAGTGAAACATTTATTTGATGATTATATCCCTCTTTCCGGAGATAGAAGCTTTTCAGATGATAATGCGTTAACAGGTGGAATAGCTTTTTTTAGAAATAAAAGTGTTATTATTATTGGGATTGACAAGGGTAAAAACACTGCTGATAGAATAAGTAAAAACTTTGGGATGGCTAGACCGGAAGGTTATAGGAAAGCTATAAGGTTGATGGATTTGGCAAATAAATTTTCATTGCCAGTTTTAACTTTTGTTGACACTGCAGGTGCTTATCCTGGCAAAGGAGCTGAAGAAAGAGGCCAGGCGCAAGCTATTGCAAGTTGTATTCAAAAAAGTTTAGAAATTAATGTGCCCACTATATCAACAATTACAGGTGAAGGGGGGTCTGGGGGTGCGGTTGCACTAGCTGTTGCTAATAACACATTGATGTTAGAGCATGCGATATATTCTGTAATATCGCCTGAGGGTTGTTCTTCAATTTTATGGAGAAGCTCAGATCATGCGAATTTAGCAGCAGAGGCACTTAAGATAACAGCTCAGGATATGTTAAAGTTTGGTATAATTGATGAGATCATACCTGAGCCAGTTGGAGGTGCCCATAGAGACATAAAAGTTACCATGAATGTAATGGGAGATATTATTGAAAAGAGATTAAATACATTACAATCATTAGGTCAGAATGAGTTGCTCAAATTAAAAGAAGAGAAATATTTAAAAATTGGTTGAGTATTTCTTTTTTGAAAATAATGAAGGTATTGAGTTTCTAAATTTATTTACATCATCTAAATCTATTTTAGCAAAAATTAAACCATTCTTTTTTTTGCCATCAGCTAAAATTTTGCCCCATGGGGATATTATTAACGAGTGTCCATAGGAATTTCTGCCACATTCATGAAGTCCGTTTTGAGCAGGTGCAATTATAAAACAACCTGTTTCTATAGCTCTGGCTTTTAATAAGGTATGCCAGTGAATAGGACCAGTTATAGGTGAAAAAGCAGAAGGTACTGTAATAATATGTGCACCGTTTTCTGCTAAATCTTGATAAAGTTTTGGGAATCTAACATCATAACAAATAGTCATACCAACATTAATGTTTCCCCCATTTATTTTTGCAATGATAGCTTTTGTTCCATTTAAATAGGTGTTTGATTCTTTGAACGTGTCACCATTAGGTAGTTGTACGTCAAAGAGATGAATTTTATCGTATTTACTAATTATTTCGCCTTCAGGGCCAATTAAAAAAGACCTATTAACTAATTTTTTTTTTTGCTTAATTGGCATTGAACCAACTAAAATATAGATGCCATGTGATTGGGCGGTTTTTTTGAAAAAATTTAGGCTTATATTTTCTTCTTCACTCGAAGCAAATTCTTTGGTTATAGATGAATCTTCATGAAGCGATGTTGCGCACTCTGGAAGTGCTATTAACTCAGCACCTAGCCCAATAGCTTTAATCATTGATTTTTCTATGATCTCTAAAGTTTTGCATTCATCCTTTGTAGAAGCATATTGAAGACAAGCAATTGAAAAGTAATTACTCATACTTTTACAAATTATCTAGTTCATTATTTCTATTAAGCTCAAATAAGTCATCACATCCCCCAATATGCTGATCTCCAAAAAAAATTTGCGGCACCGAAGTTCTCCCCCCAGATTTTTGGATCATTTCAACTCTTTTTTCATATTCGTTATCGACATCAATTTCTTGGAAATTAATATTCTTTTGTTTAAGTAAGGATTTGGCTCTGTAACAAAAGCCACATAATGAGCTTGTATATATAATTACTTTATTATTTTTTTTCATTATTATGTATCTCAAAAATCATTAAAACAAATCCTGTATAGAATATATTAAAGCGTCATCAGCAGGAGGCATTGTATATTTTCTCAACATATTAGGTTTTACCCATTCGAGCAAATTTTTTTCCATAGATTGAGGATTACCTTCCCATTTTCTACAAATATATAATAGTAATAATAAGTGAAAATCCTCGTAATCAAATTCGCTGAATGTTAGAGGTGCGATACATTTTTGACTTATATCAATGTTTAATTCTTCTTTTACTTCTCTGATAAGAGCATTTTCTGGAGTTTCACCTATTTCAACTTTGCCACCAGGAAATTCCCATAATCCAGATAAATGTTTTTTTGGTGGGCGCTGAGATAGTAAAATTTCATCATCCTCATTTACAAGAGCAACACATACTACTGTTTTTATTTCCTTATGATCTATAGTCTGCATTAATCTCAATATACTTATGTGTTAAATCACAAGTGTAAACAGTAGCTTTTGATTTTCCAACACCAACATTAATTGTTAGAATTATTTCTTTCTGCTTTAAATGATCGGTTGCTCTTTTTTCTGAATAATTCTTATCTACCATACCCTTACTAGTGACTAGTTCTTTACCAATATAAATTTTAATTTCATCTCTATTAGCTTTTTCACCAGATTTGCCAATAGCCATAATAATTCTTCCCCAATTTGCATCTTCACCTGCTATTGCCGTTTTAACCAAAGGAGAATTTGCTATTGAAAATGCAATTTTTTTTGCTGATTTTTTTGAAGAGGCTCCTTCAACGTTTATAGTAATAAATTTAGAAGCTCCTTCTCCATCTAAGACTATTAACTTAGCAAGCTCTAACATCAAATCAGATATATTCTTTTTGAATTCTATTAGTCTTTGATCATCATGATCATTTATAGGATTATGATTGGCACTTTTGGTTGAGGACAACAACACAGTATCACTGGTTGATGTATCGCTGTCTACAGTAATGGAATTAAATGATTTTTCATTCTCTATTTCGAGTATTTTTTGTAAAGTATTAGATGGTAAGTTTGCATTAGTAAATATGAAACCAAGCATAGTTGCCATGTTAGGAGCAATCATGCCTGACCCTTTAGCTATTCCAACAATTTCTATATTGGCATTCTCTATTTTACAAGTCCTCTTTGCTATTTTTGGAAATGTATCAGTTGTTTTGATTGCTTTAGCAGCTTCTAACCAATTTGGTAGTTTGTATGGAGATGTTTGTTTTAAGCTTTCAATAACCTTATCAGAGTCCAGTTGCTCACCAATTACCCCTGTTGAAGCAGTATAGATTTGATCAAGTTTACATTTCAATTTGCTGGCAAGATACTTTCTTATTTTTAGAACTGTTTCTTCCCCTTTTTTTCCAGTAAATGCGTTAGCGTTTCCAGAATTCACAACTATAGCTTTTGCAGTTGGTTGTTTTTCAGATTTGAGACAATCTTTACATTGGTTTACAGATGCACTAGAGGTTAATGACTTTGTAAACAATCCTGCTATTGTGGCAGGCTTATCAAACTCAACCAAAAGTAAATCATGTTCATTGTTAGGTGATTTTTTTATACCTGAAAAACATGTTGATATTTTTAAATTTTGAAGACTTGAGTTTTCGTCCATTTTCTTATCTAGTGTTTATTTAATATTTTATTTATTTACTTCCTTTACGACATCTTTAAATTTTACAATTACGACGTCTTGATTTTTTCTAATTTTATTTTCAAGATTTGAAAGTGAAACCTTGGTTATCTTTTCAATAATATTTTTTTTAATTTCGTAAAGTTTCTTTGGTTTTGCGTTTCTTATATCGTTTACTTTAATCACGTGAAATCCAAACTTAGTTTTAATAGGCTTTTGAGATATATTTCCTTTTTCTATTAAAAAAGCTGCTTTTTCAAACTCCTTTACCATTTGGCCTGGGCCAAACCAACCCAAGTTACCTCCATTTTTACCAGAAGGGCCTATTGAAAATGTTTTGGCTAATTCAGAAAACTGTGATTTTTTCTTTAGTTTATTAATGATAGAAACGGCTTCTTTTTTAGTTTTGACTAGTATATGGCTAGCATTTACTTCCGTATATTCTTTAAATGATTTAACATATTCGTTGTAGAAGTTCTTGATATTTTCTTCAGAAGTCTCATTCTTTATATAATTATTAAGCCAATATTTAGCCAAAATACTATCTTTGTTTTTTTGAATTAAATTTAAAACATTTTGGTCTAGATCCAATTTTTCATTATAAGCTCTTTTAGTAATAAGGTGTTTGTTAATTAATTCGTTAATAATTCTTGGATAAATTTCTGATAAGGGTTTTGTTTTAATATTTTCGGGTAATGTATTCACTGCATTCAAAACATCTTGCGCAGAAATGATATGGTTATTGACTTTGGCTGCAACTATTTTATTGAGATCTTTTGCCAATAATTTAGCTGTCGATAAAATGAGAATGATGTTAAAAACAAGAAAATTTCTTATAATAGAAGACATTTCATTACATTCCGACTATAAAACTTATTTATTTATAGATTTTTTTTTAATCTTTACAAGGCTTGATCTTTTGTACTCGTATAAATAAATAAGTCGTATACTTAAAAGTACCATCGGAGAACTTTGAATGTTCAGCAGAATCACTTCTAAATTTTTTGGGTCATCTAATGACAGACAAATCAAAAAGTATAAACCTACAATTGATGCTATTAATAAGTTAGAGAAAAAATTCGAATCTCTCTCAGATAATGAGTTAAAGTATAAAACGACTGAATTCAAAGAAAGAATTTCTAATTCTGAAAATTTGTCAACTATTTTGCCAGAAGCTTTTGCTACTGTAAGGGAGGCTGCTAAGAGAACATTAAATCAGAGACATTTTGATGTACAGCTAATGGGTGGATTGGTTCTGCATGAGGGTAAAATTGCAGAAATGAAAACAGGCGAAGGTAAAACTTTAGTTGCTACCCTAGCTTGTTACTTAAACGCCCTAGAAGCTAAGGGTGTGCATGTGGTTACAGTTAATGATTATTTGGCTAAAAGAGACTCTGAATGGATGGGGGAGATCTATAAATTTTTAGATATTTCTGTTGGGTGTATTATCTCTGATATGGATGATAATGAGCGCAGGGCCGCTTATAATTGTGATATAACCTATGGAACAAATAACGAATTTGGTTTTGATTATCTTAGAGATAATATGAAGTATAACCTTGAGGAAATGGTTCAAAGGCCCTTTAATTTTGCTATTGTTGATGAGGTAGATTCAATTTTAATTGATGAGGCTAGAACACCTTTGGTTATTTCAGGTAGCGCTGAGGATTCTTCAGTTTTATACAAATCAATTGATAAGCTTATACCGCTGCTTAAAGAAAATGACTATGAGTTAGATGAAAAACAAAGAACCTGTAATCTGACTGATCAAGGAATAAATAATATTGAAAATGCTCTAATTTCTGAAAAAATAATGGAGGATGGCAGCCTTTTTGATGTTAAAAATGTATCTTTAATGCATCATATTAATCAAGCCTTAAGAGCACATTATATGGTTAAAAATAATAATGTTATCATTATTGATGAGTTCACAGGTCGTGCGATGGAAGGAAGACGGTTTGGTGAAGGGCAGCATCAAGCTATTGAAGCTAAAGAAAACGTAAATGTTCAACCTGAGAGCCAGACTCTAGCTAGTGTTACTTTTCAAAATTATTTTAGAATGTATCCAAAATTATCTGGAATGACTGGTACTGCTCTTACGGAAGAAGGTGAATTTTCTGAGATTTATAATTTACCTGTCATTGAGGTTCCAACAAATTTAAAAGTGGCAAGAATTGATAATAATGATGAAATTTATAAAACTAATGAAGAGAGAGATGAAGCAGTTATAAACCTCATTGAAAATTGTCAAAAAAATAATCAGCCTGTTTTGGTTGGGACAGTATCTATAGAAAAATCTGAAATTTTATCAAAATTATTAAATGGTAAAAATATAAAACACGAAGTTTTGAATGCTAAATTTCATGAACAAGAAGCACAAATCATTGGCTATGCAGGTGTTCCAGGTGCTGTAACTATAGCAACAAATATGGCAGGAAGGGGAACAGATATTCAGTTAGGCGGAAATTTAGAAATAAGAAAAAATAATGAAATAGGTGACTCTGATGAAAATGAAAAAAGTTTTGAAAAATTAAAAACCGATATAGAAGAAAAGAAAAGAGTAGCTTTAGCCGCTGGCGGCTTGTTTGTAATCGGAACAGAGCGTCATGAAAGTAGAAGAATTGATAATCAACTCCGAGGCAGAACTGGAAGGCAAGGTGATCCTGGGAGCTCTAAGTTTTTACTTTCTCTACAAGATGACTTAATGAGAATTTTTGGTTCGGAAAGATTAGAGTCAATGTTAGGTAAGCTTGGTTTAGAAAAAGGTGAAGCAATTATACATCCTTGGATTAACAAAGCTGTAGAAAAGGCACAAAGTAAAGTTGAAGCCCATAATTTTGAAATACGAAAGCAATTATTAAAATTTGATGATGTAATGAATGATCAAAGAAAGGTTATTTTTGATCAAAGAAAAGAAATTATGAAGTCTAATGATATCAGTGAAATGATAAGAGACATGCGGCACCAGGTTATAGAAACAATAGTTTATAATTCTATTCCTGAGCAAAGTTATCATGATGAATGGGATGTAAACACCTTAGGTGAAGATACTAAAAATTATTTAGGGTTTGAAGTACCTATTAATGACTGGGTTAAAGAAGATGGAATTATTGAACAAGAAATAATTAATAGATTAATAGAGGCATCAGATAATTTTATGGCGGAAAGAGCTGTTAAATTCGGTGTAGAAATTTTTAGACAAGCAGAAAAAACTTTATTACTCCAAGTTCTAGATCAAGGCTGGAAAGATCATTTATTGGTGTTGGATCAATTAAGACAATCTATAGGTTTGAGAGCTTATGGTCAAAAAGACCCATTAAATGAGTATAAAAGAGAATCCTTTGAATTATTTGAAGATATGCTTGATAAATTAAGAAAAACTATTACGTCAATATTATCCAACATTCAAATAGAAATGGAACAAGCCTCAGAACAAGAGGACAGTAATGTAAGGAAAAACCTTGATAGTAGTAAAAAAATACAGAGAAATGCTATCTGTCCTTTATGTGATTCTGGTAAAAAGTATAAACATTGTTGTGGTAGACTTTAAGAATAATGATTAAGTATCGACTTGCATGTAAATCCATGTATTGTAAAAAAGAGAATGATTTTGAGGCTTGGTTTCAAAATATAGAATCTTATGAAACACAAAAAAAATCAGGCTTAATAAATTGCCCAAGTTGTGGGGGCAGTGATGTTATAAAATTATTAACAGCCCCAAATTTAAATAAATTATCCAATCAAGGCTTAGGAAAAAATGTAGAAAATATCAGTGCAAATGTTCCTAAAACAAACCAAAACTTTGAACAACAAATTGATGTTAAAAATATAACAACTTTATTAAGAACTATTAAAAAAGAAATTGAAAAAAATTCAACATATGTTGGTAATGAATTCGTTACACAAGCCAGGTCAATGAAGCTTGGTAAAATAGAAGAGAAACCAATACATGGACATGGTAGCAAAGAAGAGATAGAAGAATTACGTGATGAAGGAATTGAGGTTCTCAATATACCTTGGGTTGCAGATGATCATTAATCTATAATTTAATACCTGAAGCTCCATAGTTAACACCTAAATTAGGTGTTAAAACAAAGTCTCCAAATTGTTTTTTGGATATTTCTTTAATTTTGAATGTAGGCATAAAACCCGTAAAAGTATCTAAAATGATATTATGTTTTGAAGCTTCCAGACTAAGTTGTTTAGGGGATATAAATTTGTCAGGGTCATGAGTGTCACGGGGTAGTGTTTTTAAAATGCTTTCGGCCAAAAATTTAGCTAAAAATATCCCCATAAAAGATTTATTGATTGTAGTGAAAATAATAATGCCTCCTGATCTACATAAGTTTGAAATATCTGATAAAAACAAATTTCTGTTATTAACATGTTCTATAACTTCTGATGCGATAACAATATCATAGTTGTTAAAAAATTTTTTATTTGATTTAAGAAGATCTCCAGTTGACATGCTCTTATAATTAATTTTTAAACGACTTTTTGTTGCATGTTCATTAGCTATTTTTATAGCATTTTCTGATGCATCAATTCCTGTAACTTTTGCTCCCAGTCTAGCTAAACGTTCAGATAAAATTCCTCCTCCACATCCAACGTCTAGGCATTTAATACCATTTAAAAAATCCTGTTTATTATTTAAATCATTGAGTATGCGACTGGCGCTAATTTTTATAAACTCAATTCTCGCATTTGACATTTTATGCAATGCAGAAAAAGGGCCTGACTTATTCCACCATTGGTTGCTTAATAAAGAAAATTGTTCTATTTCTCTTTTGTCTACTGTATTAGTCATAATAAAAAATTAAAAAGTTAATGATATTAAAGGTAACAGAAATTTGAATATTGTTGTATTAAAATTTGGAGGTACATCAGTTGCGGATGTTCCTCAAATTAAGAAGATTTCATACAAAATAAAGTCTGAAATAGACCAAGGTAATAAAGTTATTGTTGTTGTGTCTGCAATGTCTGGAGTTACTAATAACCTAGTTGAATTAGTAAAAAGTACTTCAGAGTTAGCTTCATATTCAGAATATGATGTTGTGCTGTCTACGGGAGAACAAGTTACCTCGGCATTGCTAACTATAGCTTTAAATGATTTGAGTATTAAGGGACGTTCTTGGTTAGGGTGGCAGGTACCAATAATGACAGATAATACTCACAGTAAAGCCGTAATTAATGAAATTAAAACGAGTAACATCCTAAATTCATTTAAAAAAAATGATGTAGCAATTATATCAGGTTTTCAGGGTCTTTCCTCTGAAAATAGAATCACAACTTTAGGTAGAGGGGGCTCTGATACCTCCGCAGTGGCAATAGCTGCTGCCTTTAGCGCAGAAAGATGTGATATATATACTGACGTAGATGGTGTTTACACAACAGACCCAAGAATAGTTAAAAGCGCAAAAAAACTTGATTATATTACTTATGAAGAAATGTTAGAGCTAGCTTCACAAGGTGCAAAGGTTTTGCAGACTAGATCAGTTGCATTAGGAATGAAATATGGTGTTAATTTAAGAGTGCTTAGTAGTTTTGAAGATAAGCCAGGTACATTTATAATGAAAGAGAGAGATAAAATGGAAAAATCTGAAATAAGCGGCATTGCGCATAGCTTAAATGAAGCAAAGATAACATTGTCAGGCGTTCCTGACAAACCTGGACAAGCCGCCCAAATATTCAGCTCTTTGGCCGAGCATTCTATCAACGTAGATATGATTGTCCAATCTTCATCTATTAATGAAGGATCCACAGATATAACCTTTACTATTCCAGAGACTGATTTGATATTAGCCGAAAAAACAATCAGAAAAATACAGGAGAAAATTGGTTTTAAAAATTTTATAAGTGAAACCAAGGTTGTTAAAATTTCTGTTGTTGGTAATGCAATGAGAACTCAGTCAGGCATTGCAAAAACAATGTTTGAGACTTTAGCAAATAACCAAATTAATATTCATGTAATTTCCACAAGTGAAATAAAAATTTCAGTTTTAATTTCATCAGATTATTATGAGTTAGCCATGAGGTCTTTACATTCCGCTTTTGGATTAGATGCATAGCTTATCAAGTAAAACTATCTTGGTTTAGGTCGTAAAACAAATATTGATTTATATTTAAGCTAGATATATTATGAGATTTTGGGGATATAATGTCTATCAAAAGTAAAAAAAACAACGAAAAACCCTCATCTAACAATATTAGAGTTAATGACAAATCTCTGCCTGACGCAATAAATGATGCTTTTAATGATTTAGAACTACAATCAATAGGTAAGATTTGCTTTGATGCTAGATTAAAAAAAGGGCTAACTCATCAACAGGTCTCTGCTTCTCTAAATATTAAAACAGAAATAATAAAAGATTTTGAAGATGGTGAAAGGATAGATTTACCAAGTCTAGCTTATAAACTAGGATTTATAAGATCGTATAGTCGTTTATTAGGTCTGGATAGCAACCTTCTTGTAGAAGAGTATAAAAGATCTTTACAAACTCCAGATTATAAAGAGGAATACAAATTTTTAGCTCCAATTAATTATAATAATAAGATCTTGCCAGTTGGTTCTGTGCTATCGCTCCTAATTGCAGTTTTTGTTTATTCAGCATGGTATTACAGTGATAGAACAACTACAAAAACTGCTTCAAATGATAATATAAAACAAATCATTAAAACAACAGAATTAAATAATAATTTAAACTATCAGATAATTGAAGAAAATTTTGAGGATAATTTAATAAGAAATAGTGATGAAGATTTAGTTAATAAAAATAGAAAATTAATCCCTAAAGAAGCTACGCAGTCCAATCAGAAGTTTAAAAATGATATTGAAATGTTTATCGATACAAAAATAAGTAAAGATGGAACCCAATATGACGATCAAAATGTGATTAACGAATTGTCTGCAAAAGCAAATATTAGGGACCCTAAAACTGAAATGGTTCTTAAGGCGTCCGGAAATAGTTGGGTGGAGATTGAAAATATTGATGGCACCATCCTATTTGCAAGACTTATGAGGCCAGGCGAAACTTATATTGTTCCAAAAATCAAAGGTTTAACCATTAATAGTGGTAACGCAGGAGTTTTATCATTGTCTTATGGAAATACATTTCTTCCAAAACTGGGTGAAGTTGGTGAAATAATCACTGCTAAACCATTGAATATTCAATCATTCTCAAATATAACAAATTAAAATTAAATAACAATTAGTCTAGTTAATTAAATTCACTATTTAAAAATGTGAGAATGATTATGAATATAAGGCCTTTTAGGCATATTGAACGCAGAAAATCTAGAAAAATTAAAGTTGGCGATCTCTTTGTTGGTGGGGATGCACCTATAACAGTTCAAACGATGACTAATACTTTAACTACTGATGTTGATGCTACCTTAGAGCAGATTGCACTTTGCGTCGAAGCTGGAGCTGATATAATAAGAGTTTCTTGTCCAGATGCAGCCTCAACAAAAGCTTTAAAAAAAATAATTGAGTTTTCATCGGTCCCTATAGTTGCAGATATACATTTTCATTATTTAAGAGCTATTGAAGCTGCTGATGCAGGTGCAGCTTGTTTAAGAATTAATCCGGGGAATATTGGTGATGTAAACAAAGTACGGGAAGTTATTTCTTCTGCAAAGCAAAATGGAGCATCAATTCGTATTGGAGTAAATGCGGGTTCTTTAGAAAAGGACATTTTGGAAAAATATGGCGAACCTACACCTGACGCCCTAGTAGATTCGGCATTGAAACATATAAATATTCTTCAAGAACATGACTTTTATGATTATAAGGTAAGTGTAAAAGCCTCAGATGTCTTTCTTTCAGTAGCAGCCTACGTGAAGCTTGCTGAAATAGAGGATTGCCCATTACATATTGGTATAACAGAAGCGGGTAGTTTAAGGGCTGGTACAGTTAAATCATCTATTGGTCTAGGAAATTTATTATGGTCTGGTATTGGAGATACTATTAGGGTTTCTCTTTCAACTGATCCAGCAGAGGAAGTGCGTGTTGGTTATGAAATGCTCAAATCATTAGGTTTAAGAAGAAGGGGAGTTACAGTAATTTCTTGTCCGTCATGTGCTAGACAACAGTTTGACGTAATAAAAACTGTGCAAGAGGTAGAAGAAAGATTGCAACATATAACACAACCCATAACAGTATCTATTATAGGATGTGTTGTAAATGGACCTGGTGAAGCTAAAGAAACAGATATTGGGTTAACAGGTGGTGGTAAGGGCACGCATCAGATTTATGTTAATGGAATTACTGATCACATAATAAAAAATGAAAATGTTGCCGATTATATTGTTAAATTCGTTCAAAATAAAATTGCAGATTTTAGTTAAATTTCAGTAAAGAAATATAATTTATAGGGTTGAAATGGATAAACTTAGAACAGTTAGAGGTGTTAATGATTTATTGCCTGAAGTGTTAGCCAAACACAATAAAGTTATTGAAGATGCTTTAAAAATATCTAATCAATATTGTTATTCTCAAATTGAAACACCAATTTTTGAGTTTTCAGAAATTTTTACAAAACCACTGGGTGTATCAAGTGATATTGTTACCAAAGAGAATTATATTTTCAGAGATCGTAGTGATGATGAGCTAATGCTAAGACCAGAGGGTACTTCTGGTGTAGTTAGAGCTTTTTTAAACGCGGGATTAATACAAGATACTCCAAAACGATTTTCATACTTCGGGCCCATGTTTAGATATGAAAGACCGCAGAAGGGAAGGTTAAGACAATTTAAGCAATTTGGCATAGAATGCTTAGGTCTTAGTAATCCAATGGCAGATATTGAGGTCATATCTTTAGGAAAAGATTTTCTACAAAAATTAGGCCTGCTAAGCTCTACATCACTCAAAATAAATTCATTGGGAGATACAGAAAGTAGAAGTAACTATAGAAAAACTTTAATAGAATATCTTAATGACTATAAAACAGAACTCTCACAAGATAGCCTAAAAAGGTTATCACAAAATCCGTTAAGAATTCTAGATTCAAAAAACGAAAATGATAAAAAAATTCTTACAAACGCCCCTAATATTTTAGACTACCTAAATCAAGAATCTCGAGAAAGATTTCTCAAAGTTACCGAAGGTTTGGATGTTTTGGGGATCAAATATCATATAGATAAAAATCTAGTTAGAGGCCTCGATTATTATTGTCATACCGCTTTTGAATTTATTACAAATGAGTTAGGGGCTCAAGGAACTGTTCTAGCTGGTGGAAGATATGATGGTTTATCTAAAATGCTAGGTGGTCCAGATGTGCCAGGTGTTGGATGGGCAGCTGGCATAGAAAGATTATCGTTGTTGATACCAAGTCAAAGTACGAGCAACCCCGATGTAGTGTTGATAGGGGTTACTGAAGAATTTAATTTTTTATTACTCCCTTTAATGCAGCAACTAATTAATGAAGCTTTTCGGGTAGAGATTTTATATACCGGCAATATATCCAAAAAGTTAAAGCGTGCTAATAAAATCAAAGCTCCATTTGCTATTATATTAGGTGAAGAGGAGGTGAAAATAAAAGTATTAAAGCTAAAAAATCTTGTTACTGGCTCAGAAGAACATATGAGTATAGATAAAGCGATAAAAATTATTAAGGAATTTTTAATTAATTGGAGCAATCTTTGAGTTTACAAAATAATGTCGAAAAAATTATAAATCGAGAAAATGAAATTGAAAAATTACTAGTTAATCCTTCTTTGCTCAAGCCAACTGAACTTGCGGAATTGTCAAAAGAGTTATCAGAGATAAAATTAATTACAGAGCTAGCCAAACAAAAGGATGAGATGGTCAAAGAGCTATTAGATCTTAGTGAGGTTTTAAATGACAAAAATACTGATGAGGAATTAAAAACAATTGCTGCCGAAGAATTTGGCAACTTAAAAGAAGCTATTAATAATATAGAAAGAGATATTCAGTTTGCTTTATTACCGAAAGATAAGGACGACAATCGTAACGTCATTCTTGAAGTAAGAGCTGGAACAGGTGGTGATGAAGCTGGTTTATTTGCAGCAGATCTTTTTGCAATGTACGAAAAGTTATCCATTAAGCATAAGTGGAAATTCGAAGTAATGGACGTTTCTGAAACAAGTGTTGGTGGTTATAAAGAAGCTCAGGCAAACATTATTGGAAATGGAGTTTTTGGAAGATTAAAATTTGAATCAGGTGTCCATAGAGTACAAAGAATACCTGCAACTGAAACTAGTGGACGAATTCATACATCAGCTGCAACTGTAGCTGTTCTTCCAGAAGCAGAAGATTTGGAAGTTACTATTGAAGAAAAAGACCTTAGAATTGATGTTTTTAGATCTAGCGGACCTGGTGGGCAGTCGGTGAACACAACGGACTCAGCCGTAAGAATTACCCACTTGCCATCAGGAATTGTAGTTAGCCAGCAAGATGAAAAATCTCAGCATAAAAATAGAGCAAAGGCTATGAAAATTCTTCAATCTAGATTGTATGAAGCTGAAAGGAAGAGACAGCAAGACGAAAGATCTTCTTCAAGAAAAAATCAAGTTGGTTCAGGGGATAGATCTGAGAGAATAAGAACATACAACTTTCCTCAGGGCAGAGTAACAGATCATAGAATAAATTTGACCCTTCACAAATTAGATAAAGTCTTAAATGGTGAAGCCCTTGATGAACTTATAGATGCCTTAATTGTAGAAGATAGGATGCTAAAGCTATCGTCCAATGATTAGAAAAAAACATGATGTTTTCGATATTATCAAACCAGAAATTGAGTTATTAAAGAAAAGTGGTTCCAATACGCCTAGTTTAGACTGCAGATTATTACTGGCTCATGTCTTAAAATTAGATCGTACAGTTTATACACATGAAAACATTTATGTTTCAGATGATGAATTAAAAAAATTTAAAGAGTTAATTATTGATAGGTCTTGTGGCAAACCAGTTTCTAGAATAATTAATAAACGTAGTTTTTGGAAAAGAGAGTTTCAATTAAATGAAGAAGCTCTTGATCCTAGACAAGATTCTGAAATTCTTATTTCAGCTGTATTAAAATACTATACAAATGAATTAGAAAAATTAGAAATCTTAGATTTAGGAGCTGGTTCAGGTTGTTTAGGGTTATCACTCCTAGAAGAACTAATATCTTCACGGGTATCGTTTCTTGATATTTCAAAAAAATCTCTTGAAATTATTAAAATTAACGCCTCTCAACTTAATCTAGATGAGAGATCTGATTATTTTCAACTTGATTGGAGTAAAAATGGGTGGGATAGTTTTTTACTTAATTATAGGAATGACTCTAAATTTGATATTATTTTAAGTAATCCGCCTTATATCCCTACTAATGAAATTAAATTTTTGCAGAAGGAGGTTAAAGAATTTGATCCTTTAATAGCTTTGGATGGAGGTTTAGATGGTTTATTGGCGTATAAAACTATATTTCCCAGATTGAAAAATTTACTAAATAATGGCGGGAAAATTTTCATTGAAATAGGTAAGGGACAAGAAGAAATGGTGTCTCAAATCGGTTGTGAAAACAATTTGTCACTTTTGGGCTATGAAAAAGATTTGGCTGGCATAGTTAGAGTGTTAATTTTAGAGTTTAAATAATTTTTTGCTTGGCTTAAATTGAAAAACTTTATATAAAAGCTTAGTTATTTATCTTTTTAAGATAATTTGAATAAGCTACTATTATGGAATATGTAGCTTACAGTTTACTAGCTTAATTTAAAAAATTATTTATCATAACACTATATTTAGGAATAATATGAGACAGCAAAATAATGGTCGTCGTCGTCAAAACCGTGGATCAAATCGTAGAAATTTTGGAAATGGTAATTTCAATAATAACTTGAATAAAAATACTGTTATTGAAAGCTCTGGACCTAATGGGCGTCTAAGAGGTTCAGTTTCTCAATTAAATGAAAAGTACATAAGTCTTGCTTCCGATGCGTCCTCTTCAGATGATCATATTTTAGCAGAATCTTTTTTTCAATTTGCGGATCATTATTATAGACTTCATAAAGAAATTGAAATAAATGCTGAAAAAAAGGAAATAAAGCAGAAATCTGAATCAAAAACTGATGAAAATACCATAGATAATATTGAAGTTAACGCTGATGAAAAAGTTGCAAAAAAACCATCTAGGAAAAAAAGAGGCTTCGAAATGAGAGAAGCTGAATTAAGGGCATCAGAAGATAAGGATAATATTAATAATGCAAGTGAAATAAAGGACGATGATATAAACGTCAACAATGTTTCTGCTTAAATTTTTCTTCTTATTTTTTAATGGAAAACATTGATTTAAGTCAAAAAATTCTTACTTATCTATTAGTTTAATAAAATGGAACACAATAATAGATAACTTAATAAACAGACTGTCAGATAGATCAAAAATTATTTTTAATTCTGCTTTTGAACTTGCTCTTAAAAATAAAACAAATCTTAAGGCATGCCATTTACTTTATATAATTTTAAGTAATCAAGAAAAATATATTTTTGATTTATTAAAAAACTTAAACGTAAATATTAATTATTTAAAGACAGACGTTTATGCACATATAGATACTTTTAAAGATCAAGAAGATGCTCCGCAAGTTGATGGGAGCATCCTTGACTTGCTAAGCAATGCCGAAATGCTCCTTAAGGATTTTGGAGACAAATATGTAACACAAGAAATTTTATTATTATCATTTACGAAAATTAATGACGAAACAAAATATATTTTAGATAAAAATAACATTAATTTTAATAATTTATATCATCAAATAAAAATGTTTAGGAAAGATAAAAAAGCTATGAATGAGATGGCAGAATCCAGTTTTGACGTACTTAATAGATTTGCTGCAAATTTAACCGAAAAAGCGACAAAAGGCTTATTAGATCCTGTTATCGGTAGAGATGAGGAAATCAGGAGAGTTATACAGGTACTGTCAAGAAGAACAAAAAATAACCCAATATTAATTGGAGAGCCAGGTGTTGGAAAAACAGCAATTGCTGAGGGCTTGGCACTTAGAATAGCTAATAATGACGTTCCAGAAAAATTAAAGGTAAAACAAATTTTTTCTCTGGATTTAGCGAGTATTTTAGCAGGCGCAAAATTTAGAGGTGATTTTGAAGAAAGATTAAAGTCTTTATTAAATGAAATTGAAAAACAACAAGAGAACATAATTTTATTTATAGATGAAATTCATTCTCTAGTTGGTGCTGGTGGAGCTGATGGTTCTCTGGATGCTTCTAATATATTCAAGCCAGCTCTTGCCCGTGGTGAATTACATTGTATAGGTGCTACAACTTTAGATGAATATAGAAAATACGTCGAAAAAGATAAAGCTCTAGAGAGACGATTTCAACAAGTTTATATTGAAGAACCTGACATTAACAACTCTATATCCATGATGCGTGGTCTTAAAGAAAAGTACGAACTTTTTCATGGTATAACTATAAGTGACAAAGCTTTGTTGGCGTCTGTTAATTTATCTTCAAGATATATTAATGATAGGTATTTACCCGACAAAGCAATTGATTTAATTGATGAAGCAGCTAGTCGGAAAAGAATTGAAATAGACTCTAAGCCAGATGAGTTAGATGAAATTGATAGAAGAATAGTTCAATTGCAAATTGAAAAGAAAGTTTTGGCTAATGAAGTTGATAAATCTTCTCAAAATAGACTTTTAAAAGTTGAGCAAGAATTAGAAAAATTACAAACTTTGTCAAAAAATGAAACCATCAAATGGAATTCTGGCAAAAAAATTATAAATGAAGAGCAAAACAAAAAAATTGAGCTTGAAAATTCAAGAAATGAATTAGATAAAGCAAAAAGAGAAGGCAACTGGGATAGGGCAGGTGAACTTGCTTATCAAATTATTCCTAATTTAGAAATTGAGATAAAAAAATCTTCTAATAATAATAAAATGCTTAATACTACAGTTAATGAAGAAGATGTGGCTTTAGTTGTTTCTAAGTGGACAGGTATCCCATTGGAGAAAATGCTTGAGGCTGAACGATCTAAATTATTAAAAATTGAAGATGAATTAAAAAAAATAATAGTTGGCCAAGACAACGTTATTAGCAAAATATCAAAAACAATTATAAGATCGAGAGCTGGTTTAAATGACTCTACTAGCCCAATAGGCTCATTTCTTTTTTTAGGATCAACAGGTGTTGGTAAAACAGAAACAGCTAAGTCATTAGCTCAATTTCTTTTTAATGACAGAAATGCACTTTTAAGAATAGATATGTCTGAATATATGGAAAAACATTCCGTTTCTAGGTTAATTGGTGCTCCCCCAGGTTATATTGGTTATGAAGAAGGTGGATCGTTAACAGAAGCCGTAAGGAGGAGACCATATAAAGTCATTCTTTTTGATGAAATAGAAAAAGCTCATACAGATGTTTTAAACATTCTTCTTCAAGTTATGGATGATGGAAGATTAACGGATAGCCATGGAAAAATTGTCGACTTTACCAATACAATTATAATCTTAACCAGTAATATTGGTGCTCAATACTTTAACGCAGAAATTAATTTTAGTAACGAAAATGAAAAAAGTAAGCAGGCTAAACAAAACATAATGAATTCAGTGAAATCTAAATTAAGCCCTGAGTTCATAAATAGACTAGATGAAATACTCTTCTTTTCTAAATTAGGCAAATCACATATCTCAAAAATTGTTGAGATACAACTTTTAGATCTCATGCACAGGCTGTTGCAAAAGAATATAAAAATTGAATGGGATGATGAAGTTATAACAAATATTGCTTTAACAGGTTATAGCTCAGAATATGGAGCCAGACCAATCAGAAGAAAAATTAGAAGTACTATTGAGGATGAGATAAGTAAACTTATCATCAATAATCAAGTAAAGGAGGGGAGCTCTTTAGTTATGATGGTAAAAGATAACAATATAGAAGTTAGTATTAAAAATAGTTAGTAAAATTTGTTTATTTTTTTTGAATATGTAGCAATTTTTTTGTTTTCGATCATTTGTTCTAAAACTAATTTTTGATTTAAAACTTGTTTTATTTTTTGTTTAAAAGCAGATAAGTCCTTTTTATTTAAATTCTTGCCAGCAGGTAATTTTATGTTCATTGGATTCACCTGTTTGTTATTCCTAAGGACCTCATAGTGAAGGTGTGCACCGGTTGATCTGCCGCTACTGCCAACGTAACCTATAATTTTGCCTTGTGATACTCTACTTCCGATTTTAATTCTTTTGTGGAAACCTGATAAATGAGCATAAGCAGTTTTATATGTTCCGGTATGCCGAATCCTTATATAACGTCCATACGAGCCGTTCCATCCTGCTTTTTCAATTATTCCATCTCCAGCAGCAAAAATAGGTGTCCCGGCTGGTGCTGCAAAATCAATTCCTCTATGTAATTTGGTATAACCAAGTACAGGGTGTTTTCTTTTTCCATATCTACTAGTTAATTTTGCACCATTAATTGGTGTCTTCATAATCGTTCTTTTTGAAGATTTACCATTTTCATCATAATATTGCGGAAGACCATATTCATCATGATATTTATAAAAACTTAATTTAGTTCCTGAAAGGTTAATACTAACAAAGTCAATTGGTTTTGTTTGTATTAAACTATTTCTTAAGACGTCTATGTCTTTAGTAAACATTACTTCAAAAGTGTCACCTTCACGGATTTCTCTCTGAAAATCAACTGAGAACCCTAAGAGGTTAATCATTTCTAATAGGGTGTTCTCAGGCATGCCAGATTTAACTGCTGATAAATATAAGCTAGATTTAATTATACCTTTAATTAAAGTATTTTCTGATTTAGTTGGCCTAAGAAATACTTTTGAAGTATAAGTTTCATGAAAATCTTGCCAAACAAAAATATCTTTTGTCTTTGAAAAGTTTAATTTAAGGGCACCTCCAGTAATATCTGTTGGTGTTGAGTAATGAATATCCATTCCTAGTGGCAATTTGCTAAGAATGTTTGTGCCATTTTTAAGTTTTGAGATAGAGTTCACAATGGAATGAATATCTTTCGGCTTAAATTTTACTCTGGTCAGCGCCATAACCAAATTTTCATTCTCCTTAAGCTTTGTTTTTTTTACTTCAGCAGTAAGCTTGGCGCCAACTTTTTGGGTCAAATTATAAATAGTATCTGATGATTCTTCCAGATTGTTTAAATTAATAGGTCTTTTAACAGGAATAATATCTTGCTCGATATGAATAGATGATGCGGCAGAGATTTTTATGCTCAAATAGAAGTTCGGTAGGGCACACAAAACTAATACTGTAAGAATTTTCTGTAAGTATCTAATATTAAGTACTTTTTTCATAATGTTCGACATTTTGTCTTTATAAACATTAAATGTCAAGGCAACAATTTATAACTAAATATAATTGGTTTTTAGCGATTAAAAATATGTTTTAAAAAAAAAGTAAATTTTGTTCAAAAATTTTATCATTTAAGTTTGACATATCAAAGTATCACGAGTATAACCTGCTTTCGATTTGATTTTACTCTTATGAGTATCTGTTTGACATTGTTAATATAAGAAGAGATTCACAGACGGCGGTTTTCTGTTTTACACAGTTATAATAGGTCGTCTATTGAATCGCGCAATTTACCATAATAAGAATAACAAATTTATTTGTTAGTCAGTAACTTGAGTGTGAAGGTAAGATTACCTTTTCGGCATGAATTTTATAATTCATACCCATCAAACCTAAGAGTTTGATCCTGGCTCAGAATGAACGCTGGCGGCATGCCTAACACATGCAAGTCGAACGAGATCTTCGGATCTAGTGGCGCACGGGTGAGTAACGCGTGGGAACCTACCTTTTAGTACGGGACAACGTTTGGAAACGAACGCTAATACCGTATACGCCCTCCGGGGGAAAGGTCAGCCGCTAAAAGAGGGGCCCGCGTCTGATTAGCTTGTTGGTAAGGTAATGGCTTACCAAGGCGACGATCAGTAGCTGGTCTGAGAGGATGATCAGCCACACTGGGACTGAGACACGGCC
>VMBT01000036.1_pt1 | contig 88415 bp, 84 predicted proteins | sample 4404301 | NCBI WGS metagenome assembly VMBT01 (sample SAMN12238535, study PRJNA552566) | marine metagenome | isolation source: Coastal seawater | place: USA: coastal Georgia, Sapelo Island | collected 2008-08/2009-08 | reverse complement strand
TTGAAACAGCCTCAAGTTTAGGAATTGTAGTATGTAATACACCTCAATCTTCAACTAATAGTGTAGTAGAATTAACCGTGGGGCACTTATTGGCGTCATGCAGACATATACCTCGAGGTGATCGAGGGTTACGAGAAGGATTATGGGAAAAAAAACAATTGAAAGGTACCGAATTAAGTGGCAAGCGTTTGGGTTTAATTGGGTTCGGGAGAATAGCCCAAGGAGTCGCTAGTGTTGCCTTGGCAATGGGAATGGAATGTCACGCTTTCGACCCATATATTCCAACAAATATCGCTAAAAAATTTGATTGTACTATGCACGAAGATGTAGATTCTCTCTTCAGACTATGCACCCACATTTCCATTCATTGCAATCTAACAGAGGAAACGTATCATTTGGTTAATTCAAGGCGAATAGAGATGATGCCTACTTCCACACCCAATGGAGTTAGTTGCGGTAACCACATCGTAAATTGTGCACGAGGGGGTATCGTAGATGAGTTAGCAGTTCTAAATGCATTAGAGTCTGGTGATTTAACGAGTGTCGCTCTTGATGTATTCGAGGTTGAACCAGCCATAGATAATCCTCTTATCCATCACCCTCACTTCCACGGAACACCTCATATTGGCGCCTCTACTTTAGAGGCTCAATCCCGAATTGGTGAAGAAATGGTCACACTGTTATTGGATCACTTTGCTGGAAAAAGGCCTCATTCAGCCTTAAATTAAGCCGGTAGGTTCATCCTTAGTTGCACATAGTCCTCTACATGAGAGCATTTGTCACGGGAGGCAGTGGCCATGTTGGTGGTAACCTCGTCCGTGAATTGCTAACAAGAGGATTTGAAGTGGATTGCCTTGTAAGGTCCGATCTAAGATCATTAGAAAATTTAGATGTTAATCTCGTAACAGGTGACTTGCTCAATGAAAAGGAAATGGCTGCCTTGATGTCTGACTGTGATGTTGTTTTCCATTCCGCAGCTTTTGTGGCCGTCGAGAAAATAAATGAAGATTTAATGTTCGAAATCAATGTCCAAGGCACTCAATCAATTGTTAACGGGGCTATCGAATCAGGAGTGGATAAACTAGTACATTTTTCCAGCATCCATGCATTCGAGCAAAATCCGACAAACGAGCCATTACTTGAGAATAGGCCTCTAGTTTCAGACCCTAGGGCACTACCCTATGATAGAACAAAAGCAGAGGCCCAAAAACTGGTACTTTCTTCCAATGAACGGGGGTTGAAAGTTAATGTTATTCAGCCAACTGGCATTGTTGGGCCAGAGGATTACAAACCCAGTAGAATGGGCAAAGTGCTATCCGATATAGCGAAGGGAAACATGCCATTTGCTATCAATAACGGGTTCAATTGGGTAGACGTTAGGGATGTAGCAATGAGTGCGGTCAATTGCCTAGACAAGGGTATTGATGGGCAAAATTACATCCTACCCGGTCATTGGGCTTCTATGCCTGAACTGTCTAACATGGTGAAAAATGTTACAGGCGATAAAACCCACGTAGCCACAATTCCATTTTGGATGGCATACCTAGGATTACCATATGCTAGCCTGAAGAGTCGTCTAACTGGTGTAAGACCTAGTTTCAGTAAAGGTAGTTTGCAAGCATTGGCAATCCAGTGTAGAAACATCCCTGGTAATTTAGCAATGGAACACCTTGGGCATTCACCACGGCCTTTAGAAGATACTATTTCTGACACTATTTCGTGGCATATTAAGAATCAAAGGTGATTGTTTAGATGACTTCTCTATCCTATGAGGATTACGAGTTTATTTGTTATATTTGGATAGCAATGGGGCTAATTACATTCATCATTTTGACTTTCATCAATGCACCTTATGGCAGGCATAGGTCTGCGGGGTGGGGACCAGAAATTTCGGCACGTAGGGGGTGGATGATCATGGAATCTATCCCTGTTTTTCTACTGACTGGCCTGTTATTATCCGGCAATAATAAGGAAACCGTAGTATTGATTTTCTGGACCATTTGGACTGTACATTACACCAATAGGGCATTTTGTTGGCCTTATAGGGCAAAATTAAACAAGAAATTTATGCCAATATCTGTCGTTATCTTAGCAGTTATTTTCAACACAGTGAATTGTCTAATAAACGGGATTTGGTTATTTCAAATCAATGATGGTTACGAGTTAACTTGGTTAACCGATCCTAGATTTATTGTTGGAATTGGATTATTTACGCTTGGGATGATTATCAATATCAAATCAGATAATATCTTGTTCACATTACGTGAAGACGGTAGTACAGGATACAAAATACCTAGAGGTGGGTTATTCGAAAGAGTGAGTTGTCCCAACTATCTTGGTGAAATAGCCGAATGGTTAGGTTTTGCGATTGCAACATGGTCACTAGCTGGTTTCACATTTGCCTTCTGGACATTTTGCAACTTAGCACCTAGAGCGTTTACCCATCATCGTTGGTATAAGGAAGAATTCCCAGATTATCCAACTAATCGTAAAGCCCTGATACCCTTCCTGATTTAGTCAAGTAACTTGTGCATTCTTCTCAACGGTACTTCCAGCTGTGACAAATTATCAGGAATTATGACACCTGATAGTTCTGAATTCAACGAAAGCCCTTGTTCCTTTTTAGTCCTCCAAACTTCCGAGTTAAAGTCCATCACGGATTCTGTTATCTCAGTCCATTTATAGGTCTCGAAATCAAGGGGAATTGAGGGAAATGAATCTGCAATTACCGCGGATCTATCGTAAAGAATTGATGATAGATAGTGACTGAAAAAGGGACAGATTGGCGAAAATCCATCCATTAAATCTCTGAACATTCTGTGTAGAGTCCAAGCAGCAGACTCATCGCCGTCATACAACCTGGTTTTGACCATCTCGAGCCAATGACTGGCTAACACCCCGGTCGAGAAATTTTTCATGGATTGAGCTGCAGTGTAAATGTCAATTTCCTTCCACGCTTTCTCTACCTTTTTCATTATGTTATCGAATTCACTAAGAATCCATTTGTCTTCGGGTGCTAAATCTATTGGTAACTTCTCTAGATTAGTAGGAACGGGGAATTGGCTGGCAAATCTCGCGACATTAAACAATTTAGTTAAGACGCCGTAGTACTTCTGTTCTATTTCCTCGGGATTGATATGAAAATCATCGCCAACTTGAGCGTCACACGCTTTCCATAAACGGAAACATTCGGAACCAATCTTATTGGCTCTAAGATTTACAACCTTGTCTGGACCTTTGATCTTCCAAGATCCAGTTCTACCACCAGCTCCACATTCAAGAACTGAGTTAGCATCGATTCCGTTACCAAGGGATTTTGACATCTTTCTACCCCAAGGATCCATTCCTAAACCATCAATCCAAACATGTTTAAATCCTGGAGAATCGAGTAACAGAGCACTCTTCAATAGAGTGTAATACAACCATGTTCGAACTATCTCTTTGCCTTGAGGCCTTATTCCCGTTGGGAATGCATCAGAAAATAATTCTGGGTTAGATAGGTAACCGGATACGTACAAGTTAGAGTTGGAAGAATCCATCCAAGTATCGAATACCTTTTCTTCACCAATAACTATCCCTAATTCGGAGGAAAGTTCGTCCCAACTCCCTAAGTCATCTCTTGTCTCTCTGTCTAACACACGACTTCCATCAGGTGGATTTTCCCTCCAAGGTTGCACGTAAGTCCCAGATGGTGGAGTAATTATTTTTGTACCATCTTCAGAATACCAAATTGGAACTTCTGTGTGGTACCATCTTCTTCTACTGATCGGCCAATCAATGCTAATATTATCCATCCAGTCCAGTAAAAATTGTTTATTCCTTACAGGGTGAAATTCCATATCCTCTATCAATTCACGCATCCTATTTTGAATGTGGGTTTGTTTTACATACCATTCCTTGAGAAGAATTATCTCGACTGGATTCTTTCCTCTCTCACTGACTGGAACATCTTGTTCTTTTTCGATGATATTCACGATTCGTTTAGCAGAGGTAAGATCTTCAATTACTTTCTCTCTTGCTTCCAATACCGTCAAACCAGCATATGGCCCAGAGACATCAGTCATATTGCCCTCTAGGTCTATTGCTTGAAATGGGGTTAAACCTAATTCTCGGAAAATTGCAACATCGTTTTGATCCCCAAATGAACAAACCATCAGCACACCAGAACCGAATTCAGATTTCACTGAAGGATGTGTCATTATTTCCACTGATTTTGTCCTACCATTAGTCTCGACGGGGATTACGATCTTTTTTCCCACCAAATTCCGATACCTATCGTCATCTGGATGAACAACAACCACACCACAGGCACAAATCAATTCAGGCCTTGTAGTTGAAATTACGACATCGATACCATCTTCTGTAGTCCATAGAATATCGATAAGTTTTGACTTTCTTCGTAGTCTTTCTACTTCTGCGTCAGCGATTGTTGTACCTTCGACAGGATCGTAGATATTGGGGCGTAGGTCTTCTACAATGTCTCCCCTCTTGAACAAATCAACAAAGATTGATTGAGATACTCCGCGATATTCATCTGAATCTGTAAGATATTCTTTATCGAAGTCACAAGAAAGACCCACTCTAGCAGCAGTCTCTCTCATTTGTTGAGTATATTCTTCGATTGTCTCACGACATAAATCTAAAAATTCTGAGCGTTCAAACGTCTTCATTTTCCTGCCAGTGTTTTTCTCTACAGTGAATTCGATATTGATACCATTTCGATCTACACCCCAGGGGAAGAATACCTCCTTCCCTAGTAACCTTTGACTACGAGCAATGACATCAATCATGGAATATTGAGCAACAGCACCAATATGCCATGTACCACTAGGATAAGGGGGTGGTGTATCGATTACGAAAATTTCCTTGCCAGAATTAGGATTGAAGGCATATCGCTGATTGTAAACCACAGGATCAGAATAGTGGTCCTCTTGAATCCTTTTCTCTAGGTCAATTGACCAACGTTTATCCTCAATTAAGGGAGCCCCCATTTCCTCATCCACCGTAAAATATGGTCAACGCTATGACCACTCATTATTGACGGTTCCCAATGATAAGTTATTGTCGTGAATGTTGCATTGTAATCAACTACTGGCCGTCGGGTTCAAGCACCCTCGTCACTCAGGATACTAATAATTGGGAGTTGGTGGCGCTTGTCAGAGGGTGAAAAAGAAGGTAACATCGCCTCTCGGATTACTAATCAGGTAACAGGTAAGGCGAAGGAGATTTTCTCCAATTTAGACCTGGATAAAAATTCAGTTGAGAGCTACGGTAGGCGTTCGAAAAATCAAGTGCGGAGGATTTCATCAGACCTAAATTTTACAGATATTTTGACTAAATTTCCCGTAATCACTGTGATTCTATGTCTCTTAGTTACTGGTTTCTTCTCATGGGAATCAGGATTAGTAGATTGCAGGAAGTCATTATCAAATCCTGATGGTTTTTGTCCCATAGAAGGAAAATCATCAATGAATGTTAATGGAGACTTGGAGGTATATCTCCCGCAGGGCTCTGAAGTTTCTGAATTACTAACTAGGGTTGAATCTGTAGACGGTTGGACTACAAACGTGATGGTAATCTATGTCGAGTCAGAAATCGTTTACGTCGAAAATGAAAATGGTGAAAGAGAAGCAGTGGATGGTTCGGGAAGGAACATCACAGAGGTTTCAACATTAGAACAGATTGAGAAATTAGAGAATCTACTTAATCCGGTTCAAAATGACCTTGGTGAAGACAACGTCATCTACGTTCTCTCTATATCTTCAGTTATCAAAGAGGTTAATTCTTCAGCAGGCAGGGTAGCCAAATCGTTCGCTTCTGCAGCATCACAAGCGGTAGACAATCAGGAATTTTCTGATTTTGTTAATCAGACTATATCAGATAACGAAGACCTCTTTGGAAATTACGCAATACCAGATGATCAAGCCAGAGTAGATCAAATCCTTGACGAAATGCCCCCCAATGCTCTCAATAAACTAGTCAGAGATGTAGGCACATGGGAAAACGAAGTACAAATCGGAAATAAATCAGGATTCGGTTGGAACAGAGCTGTGGTAATTATAGGTATATCAGACCGTCTAACCGATGACAAGGGAGAGGAAATTACAATTTCCGAATTTATAGAAGAAACCCAATTGAGTATTATTGGGCTGAGCGAGGAGAACAATTGGGATCAAAGGGGATTGTCCATGACCCTCACGGGACCTGTTCCAATTACTAATGCAGTTACTGAAGAATCATTCAATTTGTTTTGGAATGTTTTTCCCATAGGTGTAGTGTTTGTTGCAGTCGGTTTGTTCCTATTCCACTGTGATCTGTTACAAACAGGTAGAATACGATTTGTACAAGGAATCAAAGTTTTAGTCATCTCTGGACTCCCTACACTCTGTTCAGTTTTTATCACAATGGGTATCATTGGATGGACAAATTACGAAGTAACAATGACGGTGATTATTGTGGGGCCCATTGTTCTAGCATTAGGTGTTTCTTATGGCCTACACATAACTAATCGGTATGCCGAATCAAAAGGGACACCAAAAGAAAAAATGGCAGAAGCTCTGGAATCAACTGGGCGAGCCGTTTTACTATCTGCAATAACTACAATTATTGGTTTCATATCATTAGCATTAACCCCGATGAAACCCATTCAAACTGTCGGATATTCACTAGCAATGGGAATTGTAGTCGTCTATGTCATGACGATGATAATGGTACCTAATTTGACAATGATGTTAGATCTAAAGAAACCTTCTCACCCTCCTCCTAAAGCATTCGTTTCCGCCGTTAGTATACCGATTAATTGGTCAAAAATAACCCTAAGTGTATTCTTAATTGCTATGTTAATTTCAGCAGGCATTAGCAGGCCCAATGTCGAAGAAAACGTCGATTTACTCGAGATGGCTCCTGAAGGAGTTGGCGCTGTAGACAAGATGAAAACCTACTCTACGGAATTCGAGGCAGGACAACCTGGGTTTTTGCTGATAGACGCAGATGTTTCCGCCTCTCCTGAAATATTCAATCCTGACCGTGATAAAATCAATGACCCATACAGGGCTTTGAAAGGAATTGAAGAACTTGAAGAAAAATGCAATCAAGTAAATCAAACCACGGCAGTGTCAATCGTTTTCCTGATGAAGGCAATAGCTGTTGGAGTCGATTTGGATGGAGATCCGATTAATGAGCCAATACAAGATAACCCAATTGTACCCCAACAAATCAAAGAACTATCTGCTATTATTTTCGATAGGAACGTTTCAGGTAATGGTTCATTCTGGTGGAGTCTAGCAATTTTAAACGAGCAACCAACAGGTAGCAAAGAATCTCAAAATTTTCTAATTAATGTCTTTTACAATAGTCTTACACTAGAAATGAGGAATCTATTCATCTCAGAAGATTACGAGAAAAGTCTGATTTACATAGATATGCCATTTTTGGATGTTAAGAGCACAGAAAGAGCCGTCTCGCAAATAGATAATTATGCTGCGCAGGACACTGCTACAGGAGGGGTTACTTCGACTAGATTAATTGGAGTAGCCTCGGTCACAATAGAAGTCAACAACCTAGTCGTAGGCTCACAATGGGACTCGTTATTCTACGCTCTGTTGTTTACCGTGTTAACTCTAGGTTTGGTATTCAGAGACATCCGTTATGCAATCCTTACTACGCTCCCTGTAACATTTACAGTATTCATGCAATGGCTAGTAATGGACCAAGGTAGTGTAAGTTTGTCATTGGTTACAGTGATGATTGGATCCATCTTAGTTGGTGTGGGAGTTGACTTTTCCATACATATCGCTAATCGGGTTAAAGAATTAGGTGGCTCCGTAGACGCTATTCGAATTGCATGCGCAAGTACCGGAATGAGTCTTACAGAAGCTGTTACTGTAACAATAGCGGGTATGTTTTGTGCTTATTATATCCCAATTCCAGCTATTGCGCCATTTATTGACGTTATCATAATTCTCCTGATTCTGGCTGCAATTTCAGCACTAATCCTTCTGCCTGCGATTTATTCCCTTCTAGTGAAAGCAAATATCTCCTTGACTGGGGGTTCTGGTACGATGGCTAAGGCGGCTGGCCTGAGAAGGACTCTAACAAGGGAACAAGGAGATATAATGGACGCTACCCTAGTTATGGATAGTCAAGATGCATGGTGAGAATATGGTGAATTATTGGTTAATGAAAAGCGAACTCGATGTCTATCCGTGGTCACAATTGGTTGAAGATAAATCGACTCATTGGGATGGCGTCAGGAACTATCAAGCTCGAAATATCATGAGGGATGATATGAAAATTGGGGATTGGGTTTTGTTTTATCATTCAAATTGCAAACCCCCACATGTTGCAGGTGTAGCAAAGGTGTGCAGGGAAGGTTATCCGGATTTTACAGCACAAGACCCTAATTCGAAGTATTTTGACGAAAAGGCAAGTCCAGAGAATCCTAGATGGATAATGGTCGATATAGAACCGATTATCGAAATGGAAGCCGTAGGCCTGCCCGACCTAAAAGCCAACCCAAGTCTCGAGGGAATGCCTTTGTTACAGCGTGGACAACGCTTGTCCGTACAACCTGTGTCAGGGGAACATTTTGCTATTGTTTGTAAAATGGGCGGAATCGACGCTAATTCTCTGTGTTGAAATTTTAATTTCTATTGAGCGTCTACAGATTTTACAAAATCTAAGTGGGCACGTCCTCGGTGGACAATCGTCACCAACAATGAATATTCCACGATCTCCTCCGCCCCGCTATCCCAAGGCATCCAGCATCCTCGGTCGGGTTGCTCGCTTCCGCGCCTGACCTGATTCCCGAGCGTGAGACGGTCGACATTTCCCTTCGGAAGTGTTCTCCGCCAACCTGGATCTCTTGGGGGCGAGGCATCGACGTCAACCGCAGGGTCATCGTCGGCTCGTCTTTGCCGCCCTCGGACTTCAGGCCACCATTTTCGACGATTTGTGGATGATAGAACACGTCAACGCTCCCCCTAGCCCAATCAAGGCGAGCAGCCCTCACGTAAGAACGAAACTATTACTCAAATCAGTAATTCGTGTTGCAATGTTTGTGTAAATCACTCTGTTTCATATTTTGAGGGACATCCGGTAGTTATCTCTTTAGCATCTATTTTCCAAAAATCCTCGTCTGGAATTAGATAGCCATTAACCGCTACCATGCGTCCTTCTTCGAACCCATCTGGAACTGCTATCATAGCAAAGGATACTTTAATTTGAGAATCAGAACCTTGTAAAATAAAGGTAGAGGAAGAGTTGTCTATGGATTGATTTTTCACGATTCCCCTAACGTTCACATCATCTGTAGCGAACTCTTCCGGCGCTTCCATTACTTCGTCAACCGTATATTGAACCTGTGGGTCAACAGACAAAAACATCAAGCCAATCAGCCCCAACATAATTGCTCCGACAAACAACAGTCGAGACCTACGGGTTGTATTCACATTAATTGGTAGAGCAAGGTATTGAATAGCCTTACTCTATCTTGTCCGGACCACTTACGCTCTAGAATAACCAACGGCTTCTTGTAAATCGGTAAAACCTTCACTATCTATTTTCCACTTCAATCCATTAGTCACTCTCTTTACCACAGATGGACCTTGGAAAACCATTGCCGAGTATAATTGCAAAAGCGACGCGCCATTGGTAATCGCAGTCCAGGCTGTATCTCTTGAATCAATGCCTCCACAGCCAATAATCGGGACTTTACCTCCAACGCTATCGTACAAATCACCAATCATTTTGATTGATTTTTCATGTAGTGGGCTCCCTGATAATCCTCCTTGTTCAGCAAAAAATCTTCTAGAACTGGTACTGTTTGGTGTTGGCCTGCTAATGGTGGTATTTGTAGCAATAAAACCATCAATGCCTGCAGATAAAGCAGCACCTGCGCAAGACAATAAGTCGCCAGTGGATAAATCAGGTGCAAATTTGAGAAGAATTGGTTTCGAACCTAATCTTTTTTCTCTAACGGAAGTGCATGCATTAACAACATCACGAATATGATCATCTTCTTGTAATTCACGTAAACCAGGGGTATTTGGCGAAGACACATTGAGGACGAATATATCTGCAAAATCGTACAGAAGATTGAATGTCTCCGCGTAATCATTAGGCGCCCTTTCATTATCAACAGTCTTTGAGCGCCCTATATTTGCTGCAATAGGAATGTTGGGCCATTTACCAGATGTACGTCTTTTCGTTAGTGTATCACGTACCTGTTGAGCTCCTGGATTATTGAACCCCATCCTGTTAATCAAAGCATTTTCAGCATTGGATCTAAACATTCTAGGTTTTGGATTACCATCCTGAGGATAGCGAGTAACACCACCATATTCTGCCCAAGAAAAACCAAGAGATGGCCATGCACCAAGTGCTTGAGCTGATTTGTCAAAACCTGCTGCTAAACCTAGCGGATGTCGAAACAACTTTCCAAAAACCGTAATCGGTAGATTTGGGGTACCGTAAATTGAGCCAAGTATTTTTTGTACAGGTCGATTTTCTCCAAATCTTGTCAATGTATTTACACTGAGATTGTGGGCCCTTTCGGAATCAACTAGACGTAAAGATGGGCGGACAAGAAAGCGATATGGGAGTCCCATCCCACAGCGGGCTGATGAGGCATCCTTCAAGTCTTGTGGGTGCTACGCGTAGCATGGATACAGAATTGTGTGTCCGTTCCTTACGGGAACTTGCACGCAGAACCCTTCGTTCGAGAGGCGTGATTTTCACACTTCCAAATTTTGTCATCAGAGATGAAGACTTAGAACTACAGTTGTCCGATTTATCGCCTAGTTTGTATTTCGGAATCGAATTTAAAGATCATGAATACAACTACATTGTAATAACAAATATAGGAGAATCTGGGGGAATCATCGGACCAAAGACGCCTTCCGCATCCGAGGTATGGGTTCCTTTAGAACCACAGGAGGGTTTTGATAATTTGATTAAAGAAATTACTTCGTTGGCTTCTGCAGGATATCCAGCTTGTGAAGGATGCGGCGGTACAGATGCACAACATCCATGGAATGAATTGGCCATGAGAGAGTCATTCACCTGAAGATTCTGTACTATTCTGTTGGTTGCCTCCTCGCGTGCGTGCACACGCGCGCACGCCGCAGGCACGCGGGCACGCGCGCGTTGCATGGCTCTGTTCTTACTCATGTTTATACAGGGTTCGTGACGCCCCGACAAAACGTGGTACGTCATTCATAGATGGCGGGCTAGTTATTCGGGAGTGGTCTATTGAAGTTCATGATTCTGGAATCAGGTGCCAAAGCCCGGACAATCAAGAAATATCTTGGAAAGGGGTGGATCGTAGATGCATGCAATGGACATGTACAAGATTTACCAACTAGAGGTGGGACCAAACAAGACAACAAAGCGATGTGGTCCTCAAAGGAAGGCCAACTGCCTAATCCTCCGTGGAGTTATACGGATAGAGCAGAGAAAGTCATAGCTAAATTAAGAAAGAAGGCAAAGTCAAATTCTGTGGATGAAATTTACATCGCAACTGACCCCGATAGGGAAGGGGAATTTATCGCTTGGCGATTGAAAGAGATTTTCAACGATTATGATTCCATTTATCGGGTAACATTCAATGAAATTACCAATAATGCTGTTCATGAGGCAATAGAGTCGCCTAGAGATATAGACATGGATCTGGTAGATGCGGCCAAGGTTAGAAGGTTCATGGATCGACTAGTAGGCTTCCGATGTTCCCGATTTAGCAGGTCTTGGAACCTAGCTTCGATGGGGCGTGTACAAACTCCTACTCTTGGGTTTATAGTTGAAAGAGAGCTTGAGAGGGACGCACATATCCCTATCCCCTACCATTCAGTAAAAGTGGAATCTAATGATGTTTCTTTCAAAGTAAGATTCCATGAAAAGGATGATGATAATGCATGGAAAGATGATGATGGGAAGCATCACCCAGATAGAACATTTGATGGAGATCTGGCAGAAGATACTTTGAGCAAGATTCGAAAATCAAATGGATTGATTGTAGATTCCGTAAAAGAAGGTAAGACAAACAGGAAACCTCAACCTCCATTTACGACAGAATCTATGCTAAGAGCGGCAAATGGAAGAATGGGATGGTCAATAGGCCGAACTAACCGAATAGCTACAGCACTATATCAATCAGGGCACATCACCTACATTAGGACAGATTCTACCCGTACAAGTGAGGAAGCTAGGGAAAGAATCAGGTCCTTAATCGAAAAAGAATTCGGTAGTGATCACTTAGGGGAAGGGGCATTAGGCCCAGATGCTAAGAAAGGAGCTAGTAATGTACAAGATGCTCACGAAGCAATTAGACCAACACAACCTGAAGTCAAATCATTAACAGATGTAGATGAAGATCAAAAAGCCTTGTACAGGTTAATTTGGGGCCGCTTTGCTGCCAGCCAAATGTCCAACTCTATTCGAGAAAGAAGGGATATGGTAGTTAATGTTCCAGATGTTGATTTACCATTGTATGGTACCAGTTCATGGCGTATTCATGCAGGATGGGAGGCGGTTTATTCAGCCGATAAAGATGTTAAGACAGAACCTCCAGAGATTGGGTTCGAAGTAGGTACAATTTGGGGATTTAATTCGACAGAAGAAAATCCTATCTTGACATCTGACGAAACAAAACCGCCACGGAGATTCACAGAAAGTTCGATAATTCAGGAAATGAAAAAAGCCGATATTGGGAGGCCGTCGACTTATCTCACGACTGTTGGAAAATTGGTTGACAGAGGATATGTAGACAAGGAAGGGACATCACTTATTCCTACAGACCGAGGTAGGATGTTATGGATTGATGTTGTACCATTTTATGGATCTGAGGAGAATTCCTCCGGAACCATATCAGAAGGATTGTTTACACCACGATTTACAGCCTTAATGGAATCCAGTTTAGACGAGGTTGAAGACGGTGATACAAGTGGTGCTATTGTATGGCATAAGTTCGTTACAGACTTCAGAAATATGCACAATAATGCACTAGAACTTAGGAAACAAAAACCCACCTTAAAACAACGTAACTTCATACTGAATAGAACCTCAAGAATGTCTGAAGAATCAAAGTCTGACTTATTTCAAGGAAAAATGATTGAAGAGTTGACCGGTGAGGATGCAAGACGAATAATAGAGGAACTCAATAACTCCGATGATGAAGACGTGCCACCGAGCGAAAAACAGATGGCATTAATAATCAGATTAGCTGATAAAAATTCGGTAGATTTAGACCCAATACTGGCCGAACTTGGTCATGATGATTTAGATGCTTTAACGGGTGGAAGAGATGGGACCGCGAGCAAATTAATCAACAATTTAATCAACATTGACAAAGATTCCCCCGCTACTGAAAAGCAGGTAGCCGCAATTAAATCGATGTCCGAAAATCTTGCAATTAGTATCGAGGATGCAATGGCTATAGCAGAAGTGACCACAATCGAAGAGATTACAAAAAATGAAGCTAGTGGTTTGATTGGTACACTCAAGAAAATGATACAAACCAATAAGCGTAAACAAAAGAAATGATATCTTTTGTACTACACGCCAATATTACCTAGGGGACTAGACTAGGAGCGTGTTCAATTGATTAAAGACTATTACGATGTTATCGTGATAGGTGCTGGTCCCGTAGGTGGATACCTAGCTTGGAAGTTAACTGGGAAAGGCCTCAGCGTCCTGCTTGTAGAAGAACACTCCGAAATTGGAAGGCCATTCCAATGTGCGGGCATGGTAAATCCCTCTGCCATGGATAGAATTGGTGCTTTCGACACGGTAATGACAAGGATTTGGGGTGCTAGAATGTACAGTCCATCAGGTACCGAAATCGCTATCGGAGACCCAAATACCACCAGAACCTGGTCGGTTTGTAGAAAGTTGTTCGACGAAAGGGTAGTACAACTTTCACTAGATTCTGGCGCTGATTTACTACTATCCTCCAGACCGATTAAAGCCGATGTTATTGATTCCGGAGTAGAAGTCTTAATCGACATCGATGGTAAGACTAATCAATTCAATTGCCGCATGCTTTGTGGTGCGGATGGTGCTCATTCTTGGGTACGTAGAACTTTCAAAATGGGTCGTCCTAAGGAACTGTTGATAGGATTCCAAATTGAAGTAACTGGATACCCTGGAGAAGATGGTAGACTTGACCTTTTTACAGGAAACGAGTTTGCCCCCGGATTCTTTGCTTGGGCAATCCCGTCGGGGAACACTACAAGGATTGGAAATTGGTCTCTACCACATAAATTAGGTGAAGAATCTTGTGAGAATTTGCTAAAGAAATTTATGACCTCTTCAATTTGGAAGGATCGGTTCGCCAATTGTAAAGAAATTGGAAGATATTGTGGACCCGTTCCATCAGGCTTGATTCACAAACCTGTGATTCAACGAGTAGCAGTTTTCGGGGATGCTGCGGGTTTGTGTAAACCGACAACAGGTGGTGGGATAGGCAAAGGGTTCGAGCAAGTAGATTTGATGCTGCCGAAACTCGTTGATGCGATTATATCGAATGACTTCAATAAAGCCACTGTTAAAGATATGAATGACTCAATTTCATCATTCAGGCGTAATCAAAACAAAGCAAGGGCATTAAGAAACGTCTTCTTAACGGAATCTACAGATGACGAATTGGATGAATTGTTTGGGGTATGGTCACAGCCAGAGGTGATTGATTTAATCAATCAACTAGGAGATATAGACAATCCAATCCCTCTTGGGATAAAGATGCTGAAAGATGTACCAGAATTTCGACGTTTAGCTTCTAAAGCGGCTGGCGCATTGATTTGGGGGTGAAAATATGGAATCAGTCCAAAGAATTAGGTATCCCCCCTTCGATCATACAAACATAGACCCAAATTCAATTCCAATTACTGAAGTCATCATGGAATCGAACTCCAAGCCCCCAACACCCTTCAAGATTGGTTCCGATTCTGGTTGGTTGGTTGAATGGAGAGAATTGAGAGAAGAAGATGTAAATCTACCTCGAATTCAATCAGTCACAACTACCGCCACATTACCATTTCTAATGAGGACTAGGAATGGATGGTACATAGAACCAGACCCATTGCATTCATTTGCAAGAAAATTAATTTCTCCAACAGTTTTCTTGTTAGTCCTATCTCTATTTATACATGCCATAGCTCCTGCACTGAATGATGTTCCGCTTTTATCTTGGCTGACCCAAGGATCTTATCAAATAGGACCATTAGATTATCCTAAGCTATTATTTGTCACATTTCCAATATTTATATTGCCGATTATCATCAGAATAATAGCCAACTCTAGAGATATTAATCGACAAAATATGTACATTAATTCCCCTCTAAGTGACCCGATAATTGAGTTGAATATTGGTGACGGATGGGTTGAAATTTTGAAAATGGAATACCCAGAAGACGTTCGTTTCACCGCTGCTAGAATTCAGGTTGGTGTTGCAATCCCGGAAAGAAAAACAATGCTCACTGCATTAAATCGCCCCGAGGGAAATCAACCACCTCCTGGAATGTCAACGCCTTTACCGGAAAAAAGATTGACTGGGGGAGAAGAACATGGCACAGGGGTTGGAGAATCAACTCCTTTAGCAGTAGATTACTCTCGCATTTTACTCTTGGAACCCATGAGGGTTAGATCAAGAGGTGACCTAGAAATTGGTAACAAGCTGCCTATACGATTAAATGGCCCTGAAGAAAGATGGCCAGGTACAATTTATTCATCTGTGATCGCTTTACACTGGGAAATTCATCTACATGTAGTTTGGAGAGGAATGAGGCTAAGGTGGGTCAGTCCAGTCATTATGCCTCAGACAGAAAATACAGTATCAATCGAGAATCTACCACTTAGAGCAGCTAGATCAGAAGAATCTAGAGAATGATTACATCGGTTGCAACGGTGGTGGGCAGGTTAACTCTCCTTGGTCTAAGATTTCCGTTTCGAGATGATTATAGTCTGAATCTCGCTTTTGTGGTTGGAAACCTGCCCGTAAAATTATCTTCTGCAATTCATCTTCACCAGCAAGCGTTTTTGTTGTTCCTGATGCAGAAACGACGTTTTCTTCCATCATTGTAGAGCCAGCATCGTCAGCACCCGCAAAAAGGGCTAACTGTGCTACACCCATACCCATAGTAGGCCAAGAAGCTTGTATGTGAGGAATGTTATCAAAAAACAAACGAGAAATAGCTACATGGCGTAGATATTCATGAGCACCAGCACCTAGTTCGATCTTATTTTGGCCCTTATTCCTCTTCCCAAATGTATTATTCTCTAATTGTACAGGCCATGCAATGAATGATGTAAAACCAACTAATCCATGTTCTAAACTTCTATCTTGAAGACTTCTAATTCTATCCATGTGTAGAATTCGATGTAAGTTGCTCTCCCCAAAACCGATGACGTTGGTAGCTGATGTTGTTAACTCAAGATGTTGCGCTTCTTCCATAACTCTTAGCCAATTTTCAGAACTGCCTTTCTTTGGTGAGATGTCCAAACGGACGTCATCGACAAGCATTTCTGCACCGCCACCAGGTAATCCATGCATCCCTGCTTCCTTCAATTGTTGGAGCACGTCTTTAGTTGATGTTTGGCAGACTTCAGCGATTCCTTCTATCTCGATGGGTGAAAAACAATCCAAATCGACAGTTGGGTGTTTTTCCCTTAATTGCGAGATTAAACTCGTATACCATTCCATTGGTAAATCAGGATTAACCCCGCCCTGCATTAACACGCGTGTACCGCCAATATTTTCTAACTCAGCAAATCGAGCACTAATTTGGTCTACGGACTGAGTGTAAGTCTCTTCATGCCCAGGTGGGCGATAGAAGGAACAAAATTGACAATTTATTGTACATACATTAGTGTAGTTGACATTTCGATCAACAAGATATGTCACTTTGTTCCCGGGAACTCTCTTTCTGCGCATCAATAACCCAGCATGTAATAATTCGTTTTGATCCGCTTTATCGTACAATATTGTGGCTTCCTCAACAGATAGTCGAGGTGGGTAGTCACTTAATTGAGATTCAAGAATTTCCTGCCAAGCGGCCAAATAATCACAACCCAGAGCCAACCAATGTTTCGATATCTGATACTTCCTTAGGACACTTAGAGGTTAGAACAACAGGCCCATCTTTGGTGATTAAAACGTCATCTTCGATTCTTACACCAATTCCAGAGTATTTCTCAGGGATTTCAATATCTTCCCTCCATGAGGCGAAATAAATACCAGGTTCTACGGTAAGAACCATGCCTTCCTCTAGTATCCTACCATCACCCTTTCCGCCAGGTCTGGTAACGCCCACGTCATGGACATCAAGACCTAATGAATGACTAGTCCCATGCATGAAGAATTGACGAGTTTTCCCATCTAAATCGGCACCCATAGCTTCTTCAAATGTACAATTTAGAATACCCAAATCAATTAGACCTCTAGAAATCACTTCCATAGCTGCTTTGTGGGATGCATTCCATGGTGCACCTACCTGACAAGCTTCGATTCCCGCAATTTCAGCTTTTAGAACTAAATTGTATATCTCTCGTTGAGGTTCGGTAAATTTACCATTCACAGGCCATGTTCTGGTGATATCTGAGGCATAACCATCTACCTCGCAACCAGCATCGACGAGCACCAATTCCCCGTCCAAAACAGGTTTATTATTGGCATGATAATGTAAGATAGTAGCATTGTCTCCACCCCCGACAATAGATGGGTAACTCCATTGTGAACTATGGGAAAGGAAACAACCTTCGATTAATGCTTGAATTTCCCATTCACCTATTCCTGCATATGTTTTTTCCATAGCACGTGAGTGTGCTAGAGAAGCTAAATCTGCTGATTTTTGCATAATTTCAATTTCTTCCTGAGATTTACACATTCGCATTTCATCTAGAATTGAAGAAGGGTCTACGAGTTTAATCGGCCCCATACCGTAGGTATTCCTCTGTCTACTCTTCGCAGTAAGTGCATCATGAACGATTTCGTCAATCTCTGAGTTCAAATTTTGGATTAAGTAAACCCCACTCTTTTCGTTTAGCGATTTGGAAACAATATCTTTCATTTCTAATAGCGAGTGAGCTTCGTCGATAGGCCAGTCAGATAATGCCCCTTCCACTCCTATTCTTCGCCCTTCCCAGATTTCTGCAACTGTATCATTAGGCTGGACGAATAATGATAATATCCAATCTTCTCTATCATATTTTGCCATAAGTACTGAATTTGGGTCAGACCAACCACATAAGTACAACATGTAGGAATTGGCTCTGTATGGATGATGAACATCGTTCGAACGTATGGAGGCAGGATTTGTGGGTATTAGAACCATGCAATCCTTTGGAACATTTTCAAGGAATCTGGATTGTCGGCCTCTATATTCAGATTCTGAGAAAGGTAGGCTTGCCATACTGTTCACGCTATTCCGACAAGCAAGTTATTCTTATTTCTGTGGTATGAATATTACTAACAAAATATTTGTTTATCACGACTTCCATTTGGGTATTGATTTTTCATTACTCATCCGGAATCGATTGACTAAGGCATATGTTAGAAACAATGCGCTTATTGCGAATGCAATCAATGCGACTGGAAAGGGTTTGACTTCGTCTGGATGAATAATAATTACTGAGATTGTTGCGAACTCGCCGTCATCATCAATCACCTCTAAGGTAAGTAAGGCGCGGTAATCCTCGACCTCAGTCCAAGAATAAGATCTATCACATCCTTCGTAAAGAGGGGAATTATCCAATAACCAAATACACCTAAGGCTAGATGCATCATTTGCTGTATCTGAACTATCAGTAGCATCCAATTGAATATTGCTAGGATTAGAAACCCTAACTTCTTCGCCATCAGCTACGATTTCACCGTCAATTATCAGAGTAGCGATTGGAACAAAATTCTTGATATCTAGATTTACCACATGTTCCGAAGACAAACCTCCCTTGTCATAGACGGTCAAACTCAGAGTAAAGTTCCCAGATTGAGCCCCTGAAATTGAATACGTGATGAGGTCCTCACCCATTTGAACATCTATCGGAAGATTACCGGAATGAGAATGCCTTCTAAGTGTCCAAACGTAGTACATTTCTGTCCTCCCCCAGTAAGGATCTTCGGTAAGGCTGGCGTCAAATGTATGCCAAATATCATCCTCAATTGCATAATCAATTCCAGATACTTTGATCGAGGGTGGTTGATTATTTACTCGAATAGAAAACTCGTAAAAAGCGCCTTCTAGATTAGAGTTAATGGATGGACAACCTATCAAAATTAACTCTAACCACCCATCTAATTTTGTTGAAATATCCCAATCTAATTGAAAATTACCAGATGGTAACTCATAGACTTCATCAGTTATGGATACTCCATCACAAACAGAGGACTGAGGGGTGTTAGTGGATTGGATCAAACCTTGGGCCAAAGACCCAGAAATTTCCAAATTAACCTGACCGCTTGGATATGTTCCGAGCCAACCACTAATTGCGATTGATGAATCTATCAAATCCCCCGATTGGTCTGAATCTAATAGGAAACCAATCAAACCAGTAGAGTTTTCATCCACCATAAATACAACTCTAGTCTCTACAACCTCTACACTACCATCATCAATGGAATGGAGGCTGACATAACATACACACTCCCCTGTAGCAGAGAAAGTCAACTCAAAGGACCAAGACCATTGTTCTCGGTTACTGGTAGATGTGATTTGGGTCAAAGAATTTAGTAAGTCTCCACCGTCAAATTCTGCGCCATCTTTTGACACACGCCAAAATACCTCTTCAGGTTGATGATCATCCTCAATAATTCCTGTAAAAGTTATTGACTCAGATGAAAAATCCCCATTCTGGACATCTATGCTAATTAGGGCAGGGTCATCATCGTTTGATGTATCTGCTTGAACACTATTACATAGCAAAAGCAATGCTGTAAGGGAGAGTAGTGCCACCCTCGAGTGCTTGTTCATTATTTCAAACGGCTAGCCTATCTATCTTGAACCCCATGCAGAATTGTGCACTTCACCTTTCTGAAATTTGCATTTGCCACACCAATTCATCTAGCCAAGTGCCTAGCGTATCAATGTCTACGAACTCTTGACTGGCCTCAGCAGTCAGGATACAGTCACAAGCGGCAGCAGCAAGTAAACCTGCATCTTCCATTGGCAAGCCATTACCCAATGCTACTGCTAATGCTGTTGCGGCAGCATCATGAAGACCAATCTGTTGTTTTGGCGTGGGAGATAAACAATCAAAATGAATCACATCTCCTTCAGATTGATAGAGAGTCACACCATTCACGCCACCCAAAACAACCAATGCATCCCATTCGTAGGTAGATATCAGTTCAGAAGCAGCAGAGGTAGAATCGAACGAACCCAAACGACGGCGTAATAATTCCATACCTCTCATCTCAACTAAGACTACTGTAGCACCTCTAGAACGTTCTAATCCAGTCAATTTTGGGTCCATAATGATAGGAATTCCATTCTTTTTTGCAGTATTGATTAATCTAGAGGCACTTGAAACAGTAACTGCACCATTATCGTAATCTGAGATTACAAGAGCGCAGCTATTTGCCAATTGTTTTAATGCATTAGTTGCTAATTTTTCCGACATTAAATCCTCAATAGGATCCAAAGGACCTCTGTCGGCTTGAAGTAATATCTGGCTTTCCTCTAGTAGACTTTCCCTACTTCCAAAGAAACGAATTTTCACCAGAGTATGTCTGTCTTGAACCGACTCTATTCCATTAACTGCAATCCCGTCTTCAATCAACATATCTACAATTTCATTACCTTCTCTGTCATTTCCAACAAATGTATGAAAATCAACATCTAAACCTATTGAGTGAAGCCCTCTTGCGATATGAGCTGCAGCACCTGGACTCTCATCGGTTTGGAAAATTTTGAGAACCGGTACGGGGGCAATTGAATTCAGATTATTCGCATACCCATGGTGATAACGGTCTAACATAACATCACCCAACAATGTCACCTGAGAACCTTCCATATCATTGAGGCTGGAACGTAATCGCCGTAGAGATTCAATGCGGGAAACGGTATCCTCGTCAATCGCCATGTGCATTCGAAAGGAGGAGGGCGCATGAGGTTTGGGGGTGTTAAAAGGTGAAATCTGACCGACTAACTCAAGCCGTTAAGTTGTCTCCGCAAAGTATGGCCGGCCTCTGCGGGAGTTGGATTTATGATGGGCCAGCCGCAGATAGACTCTGGCAGAAATCAGCGATTGGAAGTCCTGCTGGTCAGGGAAAACTAGAGTTATCTCCTGTGGAAACATTGTTTGTTCACTATCACAGGCACTTAGAACTACCAACAAATGATTGGATGAAAAATTCCTTAATCGAAAACTCATTACTTTTGCAAGAATATTCTATTCTTGAAGCTTTACGAGTTCCTGGAAATAAAGTAGTTCTATCGAAAAATATTGGACTCGTCTCTCAACAAATCCATCCTAAGTCTTGGGCTGCTCGATGGACCTCTAATACACATCCAAGAAATAGTAAACCAGTTTCAGAAGTAAGATGGTTTCATGAATCTGAAAAATTAGATTCAACTGAGTTGTATCAATGGACTATTGACGTAATTAATTCAGGGAGAATTCCCGAAGTATTAGTTGTTGATGGGGAATTGAGTGTTGTTACATACCACCTTTCCTCTGAAAATCCGGTCGGTTCTTTACAAAATAATCGAGACTTAGAGTCTTTGACTAACCTTTCAGGAGGGATAAAATCTGCTGATGGGATGCTTTTTCCCGCCAAAGGTTGGAACATCAAACAAATTGGCGTACCTACTTCAGAAGGCATGCATATCGATTCAATAACATGTGAAATTGTTCAAGGATTAAATCCGCTATCTGAAGGCGCAACGATTCTTTCAGACTTGCTAAAAAGAGGTCTTGTGATACGTCCTGGATTCAAGTACGGCACTAGGTGGAGGTGTTATGACAAGCCTCTCGGAGAAGATCACGCACCTTTCCTCGTAATCCTCCCTGAAGACGCACCGAAGGATTGGGCTGGTGCTTGTCTCGCTTCTAGATTGGCTTCGGGTGTAAACAAAATTTGGTTACATCCAATTAGCCAAGGGGACTCCTGGAATTATCTAGCAATAAAGAGACCACCAGCAGACTCACGATGGTCAAATCCGAATAAACGGTGATTGATTCACTTTTACTCGCTAAAGTATACCTCTCCGCCTACAAAAAGAAGGTTAGCCAATTTGGTCTGCCAACAAAGCCCATGGGTCGAACGGTTGCTACTTGGAGAATGAGAGGGGAAGAAAGAATAGATGGTTGGAAGCAGTTTCACAGAACATTGAGGCAACAAGAACGTTCAGCTTACGAATCGATGATTAATGCCGCAAGAAACAGAGCGGCGGCTTGTGGAATGATACCCACTGTCGATCCAATGGAACCAATATTTCTAGCAATGTTGGTCGAAGCATATGAGAGAATATCCAAAATCGAAGATGAAATTGAGAGGATGAGGGATGGATAAAGGATGGATTCTAGATTGCCATTTAGATATGGAAAGCGAATGTATGAGTTTGTGGGTAAAGAAGGATGAAGGGGGGGTTCAACAAATCCTGATGCCGTGGTCATTCACCATACATGTCCATGGAGAATCGCACAGATTGGACGAATTAGGAAGAGCCCTTTCTAGACCCGAATATCAGCGTCCATTTGGACCATTGTCATTGAGGAAAGAGAGACATCGGATATCACATGAGGACTCCAAAAAGGAGGAGTTATTGGCAGTTAGTTTGCAGAAACCATCGAAAATAAGAAACATTGCAGAGATGATCGATGCAAATGGTTCATGGCGAAACTTCGAAATCTTTTCCGTCGATCCAAAAATTACTCAGAAATTTTTACTAGATCTCAAAACCCATCCATTTGGAAGAGTGGAAATAAGTGGGGACCAAATCCTCCCCTTGGATACAATAGACGTATTTGATTGGGAAATCCCACCACTTAGAATCATTGATCTTGATGTTTGTTGCATGGATGTAAATGGTAAAAGAAAGGCTAGCGCACCAATTTCTAGTATCACAATAGTTGACAAAGGGGTAATTAATTGCGAAAGTCAGTCATTCAGTCAAACTTTGGTTGCTGACGCATATACTTGCTCTGCTCATATGCTAGATGATTTTCATAGAAGAATAGAGGAAATTAATCCGGACATTGTAATCACCCATGATGGAGATAATGTCGACATTCCTGCATTGATTAGACTTGCCGAGCAGTCTGGAATGAAATTGAATATTGGTAGAAATGGAAGAGAAAGTAAAACAAGGTCTAAGGAACGAATTAATTGGAGCTACGGTAGGATTCTGAGAAAGGAAGCTTACCATTCCTTAGAAGGCCGATTACACATTGATATGGGACGCTCATTCATAGCTAAAGAGGGAGGAATCGAGGGATTAATCGAGTTATCAAGAATTTCTGGATTACCCGCAGCGGATTTATCTAGATTATCACCGGGTTCAGCGATTTCAGCGATGCAGATTCGTCAATCGATTGAAGATGGAGTATTGATTCCTTGGAAAAAGAATAGGCCTGAGGATATGAAAGATGGTAAACAAATAATGTTGGCTGATCGAGGAGGACTGTACTTAGATCCAATTGTTGGTGTCCACCAAGGTGTTATCGAGCTAGATTTTGCAAGTTTATTCCCCAGCATAATTGCAACGAGGAACATCAGTCCTGAAACTATGAATTGCAAGTGCTGTGCTATAGAACCCAACTATCCAAAAAAAGATGGAAGATTATCTTTGAATGTTAAAATAGCCTCCGCTGAAATTCAAAGAAGGAAAAAAAATAATGAAAATAGGAGACTTTTCGTACCCGAACTTGGATTACATGTTTGTACGAAGAGACATGGATTCCTAGGTAGAGTTGTAGCGCCTATAATTGAAAGAAGGAATGTATTGAAAGAAAAAAGACGGATTAAAGGAGACGTCTGGGACAGAAGACAAAATGTTCTGAAGTGGATATTGGTAACTTGTTTCGGCTATACAGGGTACCGAAATGCTCGCTTTGGTAGAATAGAATGTCACGAGGCAATTTGCGCTTGGTCTCGTGAAATACTCCTGACCACTATTGAAGAAGCAAATAAGGAGGGATGGGATTGTATACACGCTATAGTAGATGCCATTTGGATTAAAGATAGAATGAATCGAAGTGATCAAGAAAAACGAAATTCATACCAACGTCTGATGGCTAGAGTTGATGCATTGGTTGGTATACCTCTTGAACTGGAACATGAATATGATTGGATTGCATTCATTCCAAATCGGACTACAGGAGTTGGAGCACTTACCAAATATTATGCAAAGATAGGAGAAGATTGGAAAGTAAGAGGGATTGAATTACGTCAGCATTCAACATGCAAGTGGATAAGGAAATTACAAAAAGATATGATGGAAGATTTAGCCGAAGATCCATTCGGAATTGGCCCTGTAATCGCAGCTCAACGAGTTGAAGATGAAATATCTCGTATGAGTAGGGGAGAGGTGCCATTAAATCAATTGATAGTAGGTAGAAGAGTAAGGTATGAAACAGGTAATCATCGTGTAATGAATCTGACAGCAGGAGCTCTTCTCCGTGCCAAAGAACTGGAACAAACTGCACCTCCTGGAAGGAAAATTCGTTTTGCTGTAACTGGCTGGAAAAGAGTACAGCCTAGCGATAGGGTTCGATTACAATCAGAAATAGAGTTAGGAACTAATTCTATTTCAGGGGAGAAAGGAGATGCTGAGTTCTATACTCCACTCGCCGTTCGGGCCGCCACATCCATACTGTCACCTTTCGGTTGGAATGAGGATGATGTAGCTGCAGGCTCGAAGAGGCAATCAAGCCTAGAGGCTTGGACGTGACGATATTCTAGAAGTGAGGTTTGGCCTAATGGTAATTGCGCCCAGATCATTTGCCTATTAACAGAAGAAAGATGTAATCGATTTCTTATTAGACCACGATTGAATTTTTTCAAGCGTATTTCACTGACTCTCAATGTATCATCTGAAAATTCTCTGAGAATGTTTCGCATTTCCTTGCTTAATGGGGGTGAAGAATTACGACTTGATGTGAGAATAACCAAGGATTTTGAATCCTTACTAATATCCCTACATCGTTGAAGTGTAGCCTTCAGCAAAGAGCGTCCTTCCGGCTTCTTTAGTTGAGTATCCATAAACATCCTAGGTATTTCCGAAATCACGATTATTCTTCCCTCTCTCATCCTATTTGGTGAATCTTTTGAATTCGCTTCGTTAGCCAACCGTTGAATAATCGAAGCTGTTTGATGAGCAGTGAAACCGCGACAAATATGGAATTTAGATAAGGCCTTATGGTTGTCACAGCCACGTATTCGCAACAAAGTGAGAAGAGGGGAAGGATCGAATGCCATCCCTCCATCAATCCAATGCACTGGCCGAGATTCTGACAACTCATTTGCAACCATTCTCAATAATGAATCTTGGAATTCCATCCTGTCTTGGTCAACAAGGAGTACTGTGGGCGCCTTAGGTTTAGGCAATACTAGATCTATTGCTGAATCGCCCCAAGAAATGCCATTTAGTCTAGACATATATTGAAGGCAACATAAATCACCTATCAATTAGCCAACAAGAGAGAGGTGTTGGAGTAGATAGTGAAAGTAATAAATCACAATAATTGTGATTCGTCTTCTCCATTTGTAGGCTTATTATTTGGTTTAGGATCAGACGTAGGAATCAAGGAAATTGCCAATAAAAGAAAAATAACCATGATAGCATTGCTCGGTTGAACAAGCCAAGAAAGAGGACTATCCCCATTGAATGATGATTGTGCAGTAAGTGTGACTGGCACTCTTTGCTCGAGTCCAAAAGAGTCTACAAACACGAGTTCGCCTTCTGCAATCATACCTGGTGTCAGTAATCCATCGGGAACTATGTTGAGGATAACATCGGGACATGCTTGTAGTTCCCCTTCAGTCTGAACTGTGGCAATTCTGGAGAGCGCTCCTTCGACAGCAATAGAGTATGTTCGTGACTCTGTACCTAGGCAAGAAGTAGATAGTGTAATTTGGGAACTTTCATCCCAGGGAATAATCCCTGTAAGATGCTCTGAGGATATACGATGCCCTATGGAATACCAGTCTAAGTCAATGTTCCAAGGCTCTTCTCCTTCACAACCTATTGTACCTCGAACATATCCCGAACCCTGAGACATTTGGGCAGCGCTAGCCAATTCAATTGTAGATTCACCTTGGTCGATTGAGACGACATGGGGAGAGGAAGCCCCTGGGTTTGTAGAGGTGAAAATATCGATTTCTAATTGACATGGGTATTCTGAAAATAATGTCGCCAATATCGATTCTTGGCCTAAAATTTCTAATGGACCTCTGGGAGGTAATACATCAACAGTTGGGGGATTATTGGGATAATCAAAATGAATTATTGCTTCTTCAGAGTCGAGGTATTGTATTGTAGCAGTCCATTGTACCAATCGACCACGGCTATCTCGTATCTGCATGCCACTGGCACCGAGTTGATCACCTTCAGAGAAAGTATCTCCAGGCGCACCGCTATCACGGCCTCGTTGCATTGCTGCGTCGCCATCAGCTTCGAGAATTTTTAGCCACGCTTTTTCCGGGTCGGTGTTCACTAGATTGCTAGCAGGATCTCCGTTATTTTGATCTTGAATTTCAACAATAACTCCATGTCCAGGTAAAGCCGAGTCGAAACCTGAGTCGGTTCGTAGGGTAAGTCGAATCCATTCGTTAGGTGCAATTGGAATTTCTAAGTATGAACCTCCTTCAGATATACCTTTTATTGTATAGTTTGAAGCATTTTCATTCACCTGAATACCTCTCTTGACTCCAATTAAATCAAGAGTTGTGGATGCGGGTAAAGCAGGTATTGCACCATTACCATTCCAATTACCACTAGCCATTATTCCCCAATCCCCAATACCATTCCAATTACTGGTAGGCAAATCACTGTGAACGTCATACAAATCCAATGCACCCATCTGATGTAGCATTTCATGCACGACTGTACCCACACCGGAATGTACTGAAGAAATTGTGAAATGTTTAATCTCCCAATCTCCAATTTCTAATGGCTCTTGCATACCTGTGAAATGGCTCCATAGGGAATCGGAACCTCCATTCATTTCCTGAGGTTGAGCGGAATGAAGAATTAGAATTCTGTCAATAACTCCATCAGAGTTTAAGTCCCAATTAGATAGATCCACTCCTTGCAATTGATCTGTAGCAACATCCCGAAGCAACGTTTCAGCACCGTTACCATCAGCACCATGGTCTCTCTCCCCATCAACATCTTCCCCCCAATTTTTGACACCATATGGCGCTTGCCAAACGTCGTCAAACAATGTTACAGATAATGTAGAGGCTCCTGCAGTCATTTGCTGAACATATTCAATTGCTGACCCTTCACCAGTTAGAATGTCTGAGGCGACTGAGTTTGGAAATTGGTTATTTGGAAATTCCACCTGTAGCACTAACCATCTTTCTTCTTGCTGAACTCCCAATAACTGAAGGCCGCTATCAACATCATCGTTAACTCGATTAGAGGCCCACTCATCTACAAATTCGGAATTAAAGTGGACAAAAAGGGCACCTAGCAACAACAGGGTCACTAGCCCCACCCTAAGGCCTTTCATGTCTGTGACGAACATATCCGTTCCCTTGAAGGGAACGGATTGTTGCATAGTTCTAAATTAGATTTTTATGGTAATTTATCATATTCTGCAGAGTAAAATTGCAAAGATTGTTTTCTCCAACTTAGTGAATGAGAATTTGGTTCATCCAACCAATTTAATCCATCCAATTTGATTTGATTAGTATCAATCAATGTACGAATATCGATTGGCAACGGAGACCCATTACAACCAGTGATAGTCAAGCGATTTATTGAATTACGATGTATAATTTCTCTCAAAGCCAATTGCTCATTTTCATCTAGACATATTGCGCTTGGCCGTAATATTGGTATTCTTTGATTCAACCAACTTTCGTTTAATGAGGGACATGCCCCTTCACAAGAACAATCGACTAAGGCGATTTTTTCTATTGTTCCATTTTTATTTACAAAATTCGAAAACCCTAGATTTCGTGGACCCAATGGTCCTTCAGGTACTGTTCGCGAGATAGACTCTGCAATTATCAATACAGTTATCGAAATTATAATTCTGAGTCCTTCGAAAATATCAGGAAGAGTCAAAATCAGCAGTCCACCGACAATACCAAAAATTCGATTTCTAAATCGGCTTCGACCTTGTTCCACAAGACCAAATAAACGAGATAATGAAAGGAATAATGTTGAAGTAAAAAATAGAATTAAGATCCAAGATATACCACTGGCCAAGCCAAAAATTTCGGAGGCGTCGTATCTTGGAGTAACTGAGGATATTGAGTCAAATTGTATACCCGCCTCGATATATTTTGGAATCATACTAAACCACACCCAGTACAAAATGCTTGGAACGATTACAGCATTCAAAATCAGGTAGGAATCAAGCCACTTCTTTTCGTTTTTTAAAAGGCCATCATTAGCAAAAACCCTCAAATCAATAGAGAAGAAAGGCAATGAAACTACGGAGGAAATAATGATTACAGCCATGAATCTCATTTCAACCCAATCATAGGGGCCATAGACAGATAATGCACCCGATGGAGATTGTGAATGCACCCAATTATTGAGAATTGTCTCAATCCAAATTGTGGTGACCGCGGAAGAAATGAGGAAAACAAAAAGACCCCTTCGAATTACGGGATGTAATTCTTCAAAATGGTAAGAGACCGATTTACGCCCATGTTGAGGCATATTTGCCATTTCACATCACATCGTGGACGGTTGGTTCTGCTTTAGCCGAACGGACAGTTCGATACACACCATACGAAGCCCAAGCTGCTATGAACCAAGCGCATCCAATTATGAAGTCATGTTGACCATTATTGGCTGACCAGTTAACTGCGAAGAAGAATGCGATAACTGCCACTAGCCCTCGCCTTAGTCCTTGGGGGTATGCTAATTCCATTGCTAAATACTCAGGACCAGGGCCATATCGCCTTTCCATGATTTCTCTTTGGAAAACAGCACCTACAATCAAGGCAGTCAATGATGTCCAGTAGAATAAATTACCACTTTCAAACACTCTATCGGAAAGTTGCTTTTGGCGTTCTTTTTCCTTTTCAGCCTCACTTTCTTCGAGGACAAAGAGTGTTTGATAATCTCCAACGGCAACTGTGCGGGTTTGCAAGGTTGCATCACCATCACCCGCTGCAATGGAGCCCGGCGGGTTGATGGAGAATGTTAGGACATTCCAGTAATCATATTCATTCGGAATTCCATCTCCATTGACTGAATTGCCTGCTATACTGAAGAGTATTGTTTCAGAATCAGACGAAGGGGCAGTCCAAGTGACAGTCCAGACTCCATCACTGGTTTCTGAATGAGAAATTGCATTTTCATCTCCATCCGCTTGCCTAATCTCCTGGGAATCATCCCAAGAGAAAGATCCAGCGCCGTTGTCTGTTAGGAGGAAGCCGGCTTTCGTATTACCATCTGCTCCTGCAAGTGTGACGGAATCAGCAACTGTGATTACAAACTCGTACGATTGATCGTACTCGTACATTACCGGGACTCCTGAGACCATAACTACGGCTCTATCGCCAGGACTAGCATAGTGGCAGGTGCACCCGTATTTTGCAGTCTCTTGATTGTCAGAATTAAGGTATGGCGGGCCTCCACTGTTGGCGAATGCTGGGATTGATAATAATCCAACTAGGAATAAAGCAACAATCAGCTTTGTTGACCGAACCATCATCAAGACCTCTTGTTATCCTTGCGACCTAGTCAAACACATAACCCTTGCTTGTTCGCCTCCCCTAGGGAGGCGGTGTAATCTACAACTCCTTGACTGCAGCATTGAGTTCGTTCATCATCTTCTTTCCGTCACCAAAAAGCATCATGGTTTTGTCCATGTAGAACAGATCATTGTCTACTCCGGCGTATCCAACGGATAAACTTCTCTTGATGATTACAACTGTTCGAGCAAGGTCTGCATCTATTATTGGCATTCCTGCTAATGGGCCTTCATTTGTTCTAGCAGCTGGATTGCATGTATCGTTTGCCCCGATGATTAGCGCGATATCTGCCTCAGGCATTTCCGGATTAATTTCATCCATTTCGATTAATTGATCGTAAGGGACATTTGCTTCAGCCAATAAGACATTCATGTGCCCTGGCATTCTACCTGCAACAGGGTGAATAGCGTACTTCACCTCTGTGTCAAATTTCTCTGAAATCAAGTCTGCAAACTCCTTGACTTGGTGTTGGCATTGACTCACAGCCATACCATATCCTGGCACAATGATCACCTTCTGTGCTCCATCAACCATCATCGCTACTTCGTCTGCATCGCTTCCAACCTTTGTTCGAGTTAACTGCTCTTTGTCAGAACCTCCGAACGCCTTGAATAGAACATCGATTAGTTCTCTATTCATTGCTTTACACATGATGAATGTGAGAATTAGCCCGCTGGCACCAACCAAGGAGCCTGCGACAATCAAAACGCTGTTTGAAATTATGAATCCAGTAAATGCTGCTGCTATACCTGAAAGAGAATTCAGTAAGGAGACGACGACCGGCATATCCGCACCACCGATTGGCAATACCAACAATATACCAAGTAGACATGATATTCCGATTATCGCAAACAGATAATCAGTCTCAGTAGGTTCTTGAATTGACAAGTAGATTAGCACTAGTGTACTAAGGAACAGCAATCCCTTAACTGGATTGAGCCAAGAGGGACCCCATGTTGGTGTACGAATCCATTTGCCAAATATTTCTACTCCTCCCTTGAGTTTCAGCATTGCGAGTAAAGATCCGGTTAGGGTCATCCAACCAACTAACGCTGAAAGTCCGGCGGCAACAACCATTACTTCGAGTTCCAGACCTGATGGGAGCTCTAGCGTCTCATCTTCGATGTATTTCCAAGATTCTGAAAGCGCAACCAAGGCAGATGCCGCACCTCCGAAACCATTGAACAAAGCTACCATTTCTGGCATACCGGTCATTTCGACTCGGAATGCCATGAACCAACCAATTAAGCCTCCAATTAATAGCCCGCTAGCTATAAGGATCCAGCCTTCAATACCATCTCCTAATTCCATCTGTAATACTGTAGTCAAAACAGCCACGAGCATCCCCATTGCTCCTAGTTGATTCCCACGAGGGGCAGTTCTTGGATGAGACAACCTCTTCAAACCAAAGATGAATAATGATGCTGAAAGCAGATATCCAAGCCCAATCCATTGATCGTCAATCATCATTGACCACCTCTCTTCTTACCAGCAATCATATTCAACATACGATTGGTTACTGCAAACCCGCCAACGACGTTAATCATCGCCAAAACTAGTGCTACGAATGCAAGAATTCCGCTGACTACTGTGTCGCCCCCTTCGTAAGCAACATTAGCCCCTAACAGAGCGCCAACTATACTGATTCCAGAGATTGCATTGGCCCCACTCATAAGTGGAGTATGAAGAGTAGCTGGAACTTTGGTGATGAGTTCAAAACCCAAGAAAATAGACATAACAAATAGCGTAATTGAACCAATTAATACAGTTATGTCCATTACAAAACACCTCCTAACTTACTCTGTTTATGATGTATTTTACCATCTGAGCAAATCAATACTCCGCCCATTCCAGGGACATAGAAATCATCACCCTCTGGAGCTCCTACTAAGACATCGTCTTCGTCTGAAATTACTAATTCACCATCATTAAAAATTGATGTTATGAAAGTCGTTAGGTTGTTTGAATACAACATCGAGGCTGTGTTTGCCAATGTACCTGGCAAATTCTTTACTCCAATTATGGTCACACCATTTTCTGTAACGATTGTTTCACCTGCAACTGTGTCTTCACAGTTCCCCCCAACATCAGCATTCATGTCTACAATAACAGCACCTGATTTGAACGATTTAACCGCACTTGTGGGTACCGTGATAGGAGCTGGCCTTCCGAAAATTCTAGCGGTTGTAATTATGATGTCTGCGTCGGATGCGACTCCACATACAGTGTCATTTACCTTCTGAATAAATTCCGGAGTGAGAGGTTTAGCATAACCTGATTCATCTTCAAAATCATCCATCCCATCAACTTCGATGAATCTGCCTCCAACAGACTCAATCTGTTCTGCCGCCGACTTCCTTACGTCTGATGCGTAGACTACTGCACCGAGTCTTTTTGCGGTAGCAATCGCTTGCAATCCTGCAACTCCACTACCCATAATCACAACTTTCGCCGGTCTCACAGTCCCTGCAGATGTGGTCATCATGGGGATTCCTTTGGGAACAGAGGCTGCTCCCAAAAGAACTGCTTTGTAGCCAGCAAGATTATCCTGACTAGAGTTTACATCCATAGATTGTGCACGAGACAACCGACGAGGTATCATGTCCATTGAGAGGAGTGTTACCCCTGCATCGAGGCAAGCTTGTACTTTTTCGGGATGACGGAAAGGGTCGGCCACACATGCGATAACTTGTCCTGAATGAAGTTCAGAGATTTCTGGTAGATTGATCGAAATTAACAACGGAGATTTGAGCACCTCTAATCGGGTTGATACAATTGCTCCGTTCTCTTCATATTCGGAATCATGATGATTTGCACTCACACCTGCATTTGATTCGATAATTACCTCGAGTCCAGACTTACTTAATTTCCTCAAAGATTTTGGTACAATTGCAACCCTAGTTTCTCCTTCAGGTTCTTTCAAAACTCCCAGTCGCATACAAATCACACTTGCCGCAATGAGCCATAGGCTCATGTCGGTTAAACAACGCGACCCGAATTAGATTATTGAATCAAACGGATTAGTCACCTCGTAGAGAAAAAAATACATCGAAATTCAATGACCTTGACACTCACTAAAGGCTAAGGATGTAATTATTATCCCGAGGAAGAGGAAAACAAATGCCATCTGCAGAAAACGGAACTAAATCACCTATTCGTGTGGCCATTACTGGTGCCGCAGGAAACATTGGATATGCATTGTTGTGGAGAATTGCAAGCGGTGATTGCTTTGGAGATAAACAGCCTTTGATTTTACAATTGCTAGAAATACCTCCTGGCATGCAACGTCTTGATGGAGTTATAATGGAATTGAGAGATTCAGCCTTTCCACTAGTACACGATATTATCGGCACCGATGATCCCGAGGTAGCTTTCAATGATGCGGACGCAATTTTCCTAGTAGGTTCTCGCCCTAGAACCAAAGACATGGATAGGGCCGACCTTGTTGCTGCTAATGGGCCAATTTTCGTTGGACAAGGGAAAGCAATAGATGCTTCAGCATCACCAAATGTGAAAGTTATCACCGTAGGGAATCCATGTAATACCAATGCACTAATTGCATCTGCTAATGCCCCGACTATTCCTAATAAGCAATTTACCGCTATGACTAGATTAGACCAAAATCGGGCAGTAGGACAAATCGCGGAACAAGTAGGTGTTCCAGCATCAGAGGTATCTGACGTATTCATTTGGGGTAATCACTCAAACACAATGTATCCTGACCCGAGGTTTGGTAAAGTCAATAACAAACCAGTAACTGATTTGCTTGATAGTAACTGGTTACAAGGCAAATTCTTGGACACTGTAGCAACCCGTGGCAAGGCAATTATTGTTGCACGTGGAGCATCCTCTGCTGCATCTGCTGCCTCGGCCGCTGTAGATCATATGAGAGACTGGTGGCAGGGTTCGGATGGCCGCATAGTCTCTATGGCATTACCCTCGGAAGGTTGGTATGATGTCCCCGAGGGGTTAGTGTTCAGTTTCCCTTGTAGATGTGAGGGTGGAGAAATCATTGTGGTTGAAGACCTCGCTATTGACGAATTCGCACAGAAGAAAATCCATGAAAATGTGCAAGCATTGCTTGAAGAAAGAGATGCAGTAAGCGAATTGTTGTAACCCCGTTTACTGAACCAGCAGCAATTTAGCAGACGAGACCTCTTGATTAGCCGTTGGGTTAATTTTCTTGAATGGATTCGCAAGTAAGAATGAACGAGACCCGTCGTCATATCCATCTCGAGCACGATGGGAAATTACTCTTGGTAGATTTGCAAGGGAAGGGGCCTGCAATTCCTCAAATGGGAAGAGAAGGAGATGGAGGATTCTCAATTCGACTCCCGACTCCTGAAGAAGCGGAGGCGATGGGATTGACTTGGATTGCTAAACGTACGAATCGTTTCAGACTGGGTAACTACATGCATGAAGTAATTGTCGCCACCCCTGAAATCACATGGCCAGGGGAATGGGCTTGGAAAGATGCGGTGATTAGCGATAGTGAAGTCGACCCCGTTGCTCGAGAATCTGTATATCGCACGCTGCATAGAGTTGTTAGCAAGGTCGTAATTACTAACCCATCCAATCAGATCCTTATGGCAAAAGTCACACGCGGATTTTTCACAGGTTGTTGGACTTTACCAGGTGGATTTGTTGACTATGGAGAGCATCCTAGATCGGGAGCTGAACGCGAAGCTTTGGAAGAACTTGGAGTCAACATACGTATCCCTGATCCCAATGGTGAGTCCAGTGAAGGACATGGTACGAATTCTGAATCAATCATAAGACAGGAAATATTCACTCAGGACGGGATTTGTTGGCTTTCATTTACATACAAATGTGAAGCAGAAATCTCTGCTGAAGAAATAGTCCCTAAAGATGATGAAATCGAGGAAGCAAAATGGTTTGATAAAGAGGAGGCATTGTCTGTAGCTGTATCTCTTTTCGATATTGAAGCCATAACAAAATTCATTTGAGAAGTTTAACGCATTCGCTGATAATCTTAGATTTGGTGGGCCTGCCTGGATTTGAACCAGGGTCAAATGGTCCCAAACCATCTAGCATAGGCCAGACTAACCCACAGGCCCGTGAGTAACCCGGCCACCTGAGTTGACTTTATGGAGTTCACTCTAACCATTTCCACTCTTCTTGGGCGGTTCTTTGTACGACACCTTGCATTTCCGCCATGCCAATTATTTGTTCTGGTGATGGGTCTGTGACTCCTTCTGATTGGAGGCTTTGTTGCAAGGATTCTAGTGTAAAGACCCCTCTTTCGTCAGTGGATTGTTTGAGTATTCTAGCAATCATTCTTGGATTTGCTCTGTCCTTTGTTTTCAGTTGTTTCCTCTTTTTTTCGGATAATTTTTGTTTTATCTCCTCACTAATTTCTGAAGGGAGGTTCGCATTCGCCACTGCCTCGGTCAATTGAGCGGAATCTGTGAACATTGCAGTTGTTGTAATCAGCTTAGATTCCCCACATCTATTGCAAGATGCCTTACCACCTTGTTTCGCTCCAAATGAATGGCCACATTTGCAGCGAAGTAGTAGCCAATTACTCACCATAGCCTTTGCTGAAAAGTGATGGTTCAATATATTGTCTTGTGTCAAGATAGGGCGAATATGCAACCCAGATGATGAAATTAGGGGGATTGCTAATCACGAATAAACGATTAGGGATAATGTGACGAAGACTCGGGTTGTGTTCGGGTGGTTGTTATTTTTTATTCTCCTAGGCTTTTCCGTACATTCGTTTATTGATTCAGGATCAATAACAATAGACGCATGGATTTCCTTACTTCTTTCTCCAGCAGCCCTAGCCATAGCCGTTAATCAAAATACATCGAATAGGAAGGTGACTGATACTTCATCGTCAATAATCGATGAGGAAGAAAATGAAATCACCATTAACAAAGATGCCCCCAATCCAGAAGAGGAGGGATTTGATATCCCTATAATGTAAGGGAATAGGTCAGTTTCCCCAATATGCTTCCCGCATAGCTTGATTTGCTTCCATGCATGCTACCACATCTGCAGGTCGTTGTGGCATAGAATCTATGCCTGCTAGGTGATTAAACAACGGTTGAATATTGGATAGATTGACTACTCCCCATCCAACTTGAGTACATGGCGCAACAGGCGATATTGGCAAAGTACCTGTAGTTGGATCCCAGCTTGAGGCACTGGGGTACCATGCTGAAAGATTCAACGCATCACGGATATCGTCATTAGAAACCGAAAGGTTCGTGCCATTCACAAGTAAACCATTCCTTTCCTCAGATGCACCACTCAGTAGGTCTCCTGAATTTTCCCTTAACATAGTCAAAACCATGCTAAGAATCCCTGCCGTACGAGGTGTAGCAAAAGATGTTCCAGATGTTTCGTGGTACCCATCGATGTCATCATGGTTCGGTAACATTTGGGTCCAATCGGCGGCAATATCTGGATAAGAACCGCTCATAGTTTCTTTTTGGTCATCTTCTTCTTCGGCGTATCCTGACACGCCGATTGACCAAGGTGGGCCTGCAGTAGGATCTTGTACGGCAGGAGAAGGTGTGTTATCTGCTGCTCCTGTGTGAATTTTCTTGTTTTCAACTACCGCAACCCTTGTTGAGTCTTCGATCCCAGGAACAGGGATTGAACCAATTGGGCCAAAGGAAGTTGTGATGATATCGACTAATGGCTGGTTGGCAGCGGCTAATACAGCAGCGTCGCTAAATCCTTCAACGAAGAAAATAATAGCGTCTGGATTAGCATCCAAAACTGCACCAGTAACTGCGGTACCATGTCCATCTGAGGGGTCGTCTAAGATTGGGATATCAGTTCCATCATCTGGTGTTGTAGCAATAATTCTGGTCCCAGGGAAGTATACTATATCCGAGGAAGTGATTACATCCCAACAAGTTTCCCTGTCTGCCTCGTAGCGTTCTTGCCAAGTGCCCTCGGTTGTAATGTTACACCACATAGTTACACCTAGACCCTCAAGCATCCAATTTGGAAGGGTTTCATTGAGAATGAAATGACTGTGGTACACATTTATTCCAGTATCAATTGGGGCTACTATACTGTATGCATTTTGAAGCTTTTCATCTATGATTTCAACGTCATCGGTGTCATTATTGTCTATGCAACCGGCTAGTGCTGAGGACACTAGTACCAATGAGACGACAGCCCACGTTGCGACCCTCATGTCCGCCGCGCCGATGCTAATGTGTTTGAGGTTGATGTATTGTTGGATAAGTCAAAATTCATTTCAACCTAAGTGTTTCAAGATTTGCAGGCGCATACGTTTGAACCCTAAATTCATCTCTTAGACCTTGCCGGAATGCATTGCATGTTTTAGCATCTCCATGATGGCAGATTATTTTCTTAGGCGTTGGATTTAGGGCCTTTACATAGTCCATTAATTGCCGTCTATCAGAATGTCCGCTGAATCCGTCAATAGTGACAACGTTACAAGCAACAGGTACCATGTGTGTTTTCCCCTTGTCCATAAGAGGTACTTCGGCGTGACCTTGTTGCAATCTTCGTCCCAGAGTACCAGTGGCTTGATATCCAACAAAACATAGAGTGTTATTGGTTTCTGGAGCCCAGTGTTTAAAGTACTCAATTATGGGTCCTCCAGTCATCATTCCTGAGGTTGCTAAGACTATGCATGGTGACGGATCGTAAAGTAAAGATTCTCTTTGTTCCCTACTATCTACCTGCTTAAACCAACTTGAATTGAACGGGTTTTCATCCCCTCCCTTAAGCACCTTACTTCTTAATTCACGGTTGAGGAAATCCGGGTGACTGGCATGAATGGCGGTTGCCTCAGCAATCATACCATCCAGCCAAACTGTAACTGGTTTAACTTCCCCTGACTTGAATAATTGATCTATTGCAATCATCACCTCTTGAGAACGCCCCACTGCGAAAACTGGACAGAATATCTTCCCCCCTCTCGACAGGGCTAATTTTACCAAATCCTGCAGCTCTTGTGTGGCATCTGCTCGATTCGGTTGGAAATCTTGGGCACCTCCGTATGTTGATTCAATAACCAACGTCTCTACCTTCTGGAATCTTACCGTCGCCGCATCAAATAACCAGGATCTTTCGTACTTGATATCCCCTGAGAACAATAATCTGTGCTCAGAATTACCTTCACCAATTTGCATGTAAACACTCGAAGAACCAAGAATATGTCCTGCATTTTCAAGGGTTATTTTTACGTCCGGTGCGATATCTGTCTTATCGCCCCAGCGGATATCGACGACGTGTTTGATACATTCTTGAATGTCTGCTTTCGAGTATGGTGGATCAGCGCCTTCTGCCTGTGACACCTTGATGTAATCCATTTGCAGTAATGTCATCAAATCCCTCGTTGGAGGTGTGCAATATACTGGTCCACGATAGCCATATCTGAAAAGAACTGGAAGCATAGCTATGTGGTCAACGTGAGCATGCGTGAGAACAATTGCGTCTAAATTATCCAGAGGTAATAATTCTGGTGCATTGAAGAAAGGCTGCACCTCACTGCGATTCATAGTGGGCTTTGCTCCACAATCTACGAGTACACGTGATTCATTTGTTGTGACCAAATGCATTGCTCTTCCTACTTCTCTGTAGGAGCCCAAAGCGGTAAGTCGAACCCAAGGTTCTCCGGCTCTTTTTGGGCGGTAAATCCGGGTTCCAAATTTCCTTAGCAGGGATTTTCTCTCATCTGCCAATTCTTTTCGATATCTGCGGATATCGTGCTGAGTTCGGCTCTCAAACGCCGGTGCCCGTTCTACTGATATCAACCAGCCAATCTCATCTCGAAGATTTTTGATGTTAATTCCCTTGGGTCCGACTGCAGAGGCTGGGTCATCACATTCCAGAGTGACTTCAGATAATGCGGGATCCAGCCAAACGTTTCTCACTTCAGCCTCAGGGGGAATTATCTCGTTGACTTTTTGTCTGACAGTAGCCTCATCGGCCAAAATTTCAGGGTGAGGCCTTACAACCACCCTTCGTTTGATATTTTTTGCAATTTTCACAGTCAATGACTGACCGGCGCCACCAAAGGCTTCAGGTTGTTTTGTGATAATAGCAATCGAACCCGCCTCTACATCTACTTCGTAATCGATGTTTTCAGGAACAAGTTTGGAAACTCGTTGCTTGACTTCTGTCAGTGTTAATCTCATAATCCACACCCTACTTATACAACTCCACTTGTATAGCAAGAACCTCAAAATGAGGTTGAAAGGCTAATTGCCGTGGAGTTAATTTACAATTTAGAGATTAGGTCGGAGACCTCTTTCTCTGTTAGTTGTTGGTAGCCCGCGTCTTTTGTAATTACTGCAAGATCCATACCATTTCCGCTTGCTGCATCTCTCTGAGCAGAGGCTAAAAGCGCCTTCGCAGCCACTTTGAGGGCCTGACTCTGGGTCATACCATCCTTGTATTGATCTTCTAGAACACCGTACATGAACGGGCTTCCGGAACCTGTAGCGCAGTAAACATCTGGAATTGATCCCCCTGCAGAGTCTATTGAATATACACTTGGACCGTCTTCATCAGTTCCAACTATCAAGAGTTGGACATAGTGTGGCCTGCCCACTAATATGTTAGCAGTCAATGTAGCTGCACCTCTGACCGTCATCGGTGCATTACGCTTCAATTCGTATAGTTTCAATTCTGCTGCAAGGGTTCGGGAAAGAGATTGGGCGTGTCCTACCAATCCTGCGGTTGTAAGAGCAACATTGTTTGAGATTTTGAACAACTTCTTGACGCTCTTGTTTGCGATGAAGTGCCCCATAGTTGCTCTGTGGTCTGCTCCAACAACTACTCCTCCGTCGAATGTAATGCCAACAGTGCTGGTTCCGGTCTTGACGGCGTCTGCTTCTGCGTTCATGTAAATTCACCACACGGAGAGTTCCCTGCGGATTGTACTCGAATCCGGCCCCTTATCAATCCGACGGGGTGTTTGTAAGCGAAAGTGGTCAAACTAGGGAATTAGACTCTAGCGAAAATTGTAATTTGCAAAAGGGTGACGAGACTGTACTCTGGGGCTATGGAGAACCGTATTGCTCAAAGAGCCCAACACCTCGGAGAGAAATAATGGCAAAGGGCACCAAGACTGAACCTAAATGGATCGAGATGCCTAGTTTACCTGCTCGCGGCAAGGAGTTTTCCTTAGACCCTGGTCAAGATTACCATGACTTGGGTGAACTATACGCAGATGCTCCAGTGGCCCGAGGGCAGGGGGACGTTATAGTCCACAGGGCGATTTTAGACGACATTACGGGAATTCCTAAGCTTCTTGATTGGTTATCGGATGGAGACATCGTCATATTAGAAATGTCTCGCTTAATCACCGTAGAAACTGAATTAAGAATTGCAGTGGACCAAATCCAATCATTCGTTGAGACAGATTTATCGGGAGAAGTCATCAGATTGGGGACCTCAAGATTACTACTAATCCCACCAACATTTGCTATTTCAGAAGACCAAAATACCGCTTATTGAGGCGAAAATATGGAAAGCGAACTTGATTACCCTTGTCCAATATGTAATTCTGACAACGGTTTAATTCTCAATGTTCACACCTCTGAGATACCATACTTTGGTGAGCATACAGAAATGACAATGATTTGCAATGAGTGCGGTTGGAGACATACTGATTTTATTCCCTCTGAAGGGAAGAAACCAAGCGCTTGGTCGTTGGTACTGAATAATTCCAACCTAATGACGACTCGAGTAATTAGGTCCTCATCTTGTACAGTAAGAATCGTAGAGTTGGGGTTAGAAGTAGAACCCGGCGATAATGCAACAGGGTATATTTCCAATGTAGAAGGTGTGTTGAATCGATTTTCAGATGCCATCGGAATGATACAGCGCGGAGCTATGAGAGATGGCGATGAAGGTTTGGAGACAGTAGAATCCTGTCAGGAACTTATTGACAAGATTTCCAAAGTCAAAGCCGGAGAAGAATCTGTAGAGTTATTGTTATTGGACCCAAATGGACATTCACAAATATTGCATGAAAAAGCAACATCCACAGAGTTATCCGAGGAGGAAATCGCAGCTCTTGCGACAGGCCCTCAGATTCCTATCTTCAATTCTAGCGAATTTGAAGAATAGCAGATTATCTTGCATCGGGTGCAAGGAATTCCTCAAGACGACCGTCCCACATGTCTCTCTTATCTGCTAAATCTGAAAGCCATTCACTAGCCCTATCGATACAGATTTGCTTCATTTCTCCAGCCAGCAGTTTGCCAGATTCGTAATCCCTGGCAATTTTTGTTAATTCAGAATCATCATCCTCAAAAAAGAACTGCAAATATTGGAATGAAACATCCTTTGAACAATCTCCACCAAGTCTTCGATGTTCCTCAATAGTTGGTTGGCCGCCACTCAATGCTCGCTTTACTTTCTTACTCATATCTTCTATACTATCATCCATGAAGATTGTAGTTTTGGGCTTAGAAGAAGACATCTTGTCACCAGTGAGCCCCATTGCAAATCTATGATAGGTTGAACTCGGAGGCATAAGTCCCATACCACCCATTTCTCGTTCAAGGCGTAGTAAACACATTCTTACTTGAGCGATATCGGAATTCTTTGCACCGGGGATATCTAAGGTGCCATGTTTTGGATTAGAGATTAAATCAGAGTAACCTATTGGAGATAATGAACCTATGAGCCTTTCAAAAATTGAATTTCTTATTTCACGATCTACTCTGCCATCTGCAGAAATTCCAAAAGCTTCTGAGTTACTATTCTGAACTGATAGAGAAACTGTCAAACCGCCTGCTTTTCTTGGTTTTACATTAAACCAATGGGTTTTGCCTGCAATACCTCTGGTAAGCCGTAAATGTGGATCTTGATCTACTCCAACAGGCACAACTATTGGACGTAGACCCCCGAATTCATCTAATTGGGGATGAATAATATCTCCTACTTGAACCAAAGGTGCTTGTACATGTGCTAGATTAGTCTCACCTTTGAATCCATAGATTGCTTCAAATTCTGAAAGGTTTGTTCGACGTCCTAAAGTGAATGCAAGTCTCTGAACTTCGGGACGACCACTTTGGAAGTACACATTGGTATTCTCAGGATTAAGTCCTAGCGCAGCGTAATTGTGAACATATTCCTTTAGTGCGGTTTTACGCCCTTCCACCAGGCTAGTTCCTCGAGTTGCTAAGGCCTCAAGATCTGCTACTGTTACAGTGATATCTGCACCTTGTTCCTGAAACCATCTAACTTGCTCGATAACCATGGAATGACCAAGGTGCATTCTACCACTGGGCATTAGGCCAGTCAATACTCCAAAGGGATCAGAACGTTCCATGCATCCAGTAACTACATCGAGATCTCTATGTGCGAAGATAATCCCCCTTCGATGTAACATGCTCGGATTGGGAACTTGGGAAATATCGATGCTTTCTAGACCGAATTGGTCCCGTATGCGAGCATAATCTGTAGATTGCTCTGAGGACCAAGGATCGATGCGACCGGCGTTTTCCACGACCATACGAGAATACACCCCTCAATCAACTAATCGCCCGAATATAGAGTCAAACCCTCGACTGCAATGAGTCAAGAACTATACCGTGTTGGCCTAATTATGGCCGTTATACATTGTTTGGGTACAGGATTAGTTGGTGCTTGGGTTGCAAAAAGACTGGCATTACTTGGTCACGAGGTTCACGCATATGACATTCAGCCGCATCGAGTTATGGATTTCGAGGGGATAACGGTGCATCAAGGAGACATATTGGAAAATCTGATGTCTATAAGCAGAAATGGACAGGTAGACATGGTAGTGAATATGTTACCTGGAGATATAGGACACATGGCTACTACAAATCTTGCTGAAAGCAGATATCGAATCGTAGATTTAAGTTTCAGCAAACATACACCGGATAGAGATAATCAAAAGGCTAAGGATTACGGTGCTAGAATACTTTGGGATGTAGGTATAGCACCCGGTTTATCCAACATGTTGCTAGCCTATGCAGATAGAAAATTAGGACCTTTGGAGAAAGCTGAAGTTTGGGTAGGCGGAAATCCAACCGGACCCTATGGTGAATGGAAGTACATGGCACCATTTTCCCCCATAGATGTAATTGCAGAATATACTAGACCGGCTAGGGTTATTCGTCAGGGAGAAGAGATCACTCTTCCCGCCTTAACCCAACGCCATATGGTCGATACTGGAGAACATGGCGAAATGGAAGCGTTTCTCACAGATGGTTTACGTTCCGTGCTGAAATCTATACCTGCATTTGAAATGTCTGAATTCACCGTACGGTGGCCAGGACATATTCAGAAATTTATCGATGAAAGAGATTCTGGGGATTTGAATGAAGATGAATTGATTTTCGAATGGAATTATGACCAGAAAATTCCTGAATTTACTTGGATGAAGGTTAGAGCGGAGTCGAGAGATGGTGAAATTTTGGAATGGGAAGTTGAGGACCACGGAGGGGACGATGGCCACTCCATGGCTAGAACCACTGGCATGGTAACGGCGTGTTCTGTAGAAGCATGGCTAGAAGACCCGAACATGTTACCTTTAGGCGTACATGCGCCAGAAACTTTGGGTAGCGATGTTATTGCAAAAATTATCAAAACCATGAAATCGAACAATATTCGCATAGACGGGCCTGAAATAGCATAGCCAATTCTGTGGGCTTCAATTGTGAACATCCCTAGAAATAACCCATTTTACGGCGATAGGCGTAGCGATTAATATTCCAACAGCCAAAACAGGAAGTCGCCAGTCTAACTGCATCGAAGCAGGACGTTCAATTAGCCATGTAAATCGCAGTGGCGAATTATGGAAGTCTGAGGTCCAATCATGGAGATTGGTCACATGATGACCGACTATACTTACGGAATGATGTAATCCATTGAAGGTGGTCTGCGGAGTATGCAAAACTGAAACTTCTTCGGATTCAAAGAAGAATTCAACAAGGACTCCGGGTTCTGCTGTTACATATGCACCTCCTTCAATGGGATTTATGCCCGTCATCAGGTGCTTTTGATTAGCAGGAATAGTTGGAGCTTCTTCACCATCAAAATATACTCGTGTTGGTGCTTCAGACCATTCGAATAGTGAGGTCCCAGGAACAGCCCAAGAAGATTCTGACAAGTTAGAAATTCTGAATTTCTTCACCATTGAATCTGAAGTTGGAATTGTAGCGAAGGACTCTCCAGATATTTTGTGATAATGCCATTCACCCCAAGTAGTAAACCAGACTTCTTGTGACTTCAATAATGAAATTGCATCTTTGTCTTCTCTGATATTGACATCATGCCACCTAGCAATCCAGTAAATACTGACTAGGCTATCTCGCTCAGCGTTTTCTAAGGCTGACAAATTAGCTTGTCCTTTTTCGAGGCTGGTTACTCGGTCTATGACATTCAACCCATATGCCTCCCCTTCAACTCTATCTCCAATGATAGCAAAACCAGAATTGGACAACTCCCGAGCAGTGTCCTCAGAAACTGGGCCGTTGGGATGGCCGAAGGAAACCGGTTGAGATCCCCAACGTGATGCATCTGTGAATCGGTTAAGGTAATCTCGACAATCTTTTATCACCCATGATTCCTCTCTCACATCTATCCCTTCAAATCCATGACATCCAAATTCATCTCCAAGCCCTAGTCTTTCGGGCCCAATGATATTTTTCAACCAATTATCGTCTTCCCATTCTGCGATGACTGTGGGTGCAGTCAGAGGTGTCAAAATCATGCAGCACATAGCAAGCCCCACTACTCTATACATGCGCACATTACTTTGGCGGTGTAGGTATCAGAAGAAGTCATCGCACTAACGCAAAGCAATAATGTAGAGCAGGGGTCGGAGGTACGATGTCAAGTCTGTCCGCTGATTCTTTGGAAACGGTGGCTCAACTAACTGGCCTTGAAGGCACGGGTAAGCCCCATTCTACGCCAGTGTTTTACAAGGGGTTGATTCAATTAACTCCCTCTTTGGTCAGAACGATTACCAATGTTGAATATAATGGGGTAGATAGAATTCCAAATAGTGGACCTGCGATTCTAGTTGGAAATCACACGTCACATATAGATCCAATCATCAAAATCATGGGTGCCAAAAGACCAGTTCATTATCTTGCGAAAGCAGAACATTTCGAAGATAAAAAATTGCAGAAACTGATGACATCTACAGGACAGATAGAAACTTTTCGAGAATCGGGCGGGGTGGAAGCATTAGCTAGTGCAGTAGACGTTCTTTCCGGTGGGAATGTCATGGGGATTTTTCCTGAAGGAACTCGCTCTAGATCTAAACATCCACCTCACCTTTCTAAGGGGAAAACTGGCGTCGCAAGATTAGCAGCACGGTTCCCAGAAGTGCCTGTGGTGCCAATGGCCATTCTAGGTGCAAGAAAATTCATGGCACCAGGGTCAGCATTCGTCAACCCTCTGGCGAAAGTGCAGGTAAATATCGATAATCCAATCACTTTCGGCGATTGGTTAGGTGAAGAAAAAGGAGGAGATATGTCAGATGAAGACATCTCAAATCTTTCTCAATTAGACGATGATGAGCAAAGATCACTGATGAAATTACAATACCGAAAATTCACAGACCAATTAATAGAAAACTTGAGGATTTTGGGAGCCCCATAATCAAGATTTTAATTTGAAATCTCAGCGAACATATCCGCATCCTTCATGGACTTCGCCGATTCTGTAGGGCTAGTTACCATGGAGCAATACCTAGCATTCCTCAAGCGAATCCTTGACGAAGGGATTGAAAAATCAGATCGCACAGGCACCGGAACTATCTCTGTTTTTGGTCATCAAATGCGATTTGACTTATCCGAATCTTTCCCTGCCGTAACCACAAAAAAGCTTCATTGGCCCAGTATTATTCATGAATTATTGTGGTTTTTATCAGGGGATACAAATGTTGCTTATCTTCAAGAAAATAACGTTCGAATTTGGAACGAATGGGCTGATGAAGATGGTGACCTCGGTCCCGTTTATGGGAAACAATGGAGAAAATGGGAAACCAATGATGGTAGAGTTGTAGACCAAATTCAAAACGCTATTGAAATGATAAAGACGAATCCAAGTTCTCGGAGAATTATTGTTTCCGCTTGGAATGTTGGAGAATTGGAAGACATGGCATTAATGCCTTGCCATGCTTTCTTCCAATTCTATGTTAATGAAGGAAAATTGTCCTGTCAATTATACCAAAGAAGTGCTGATGCTTTTCTTGGAGTACCATTCAATATTTCCTCATACAGCCTACTAACATGTATGATGGCTCAAGTCTGTGGTTTACAACCAGGAGAATTTGTGTGGACTGGCGGAGATTGTCACTTGTACCAAAATCACTTGGACCAAGCCAAGGAACAAATCTCTAGGGCACCCCTTCCATTACCCATACTCAAGTTGGATGAGACTATTTCAGAAATAGATGCATTTACTGCGGATAGCATTGAAATTCTCAATTATGAGCATCACCCACACATCTCTGCACCTATATCAGTTTGAGGAATTACTATGCGAATGGCGATGATCGTAGCAATGGACGAAGATGGCTGTATTGGAAGAGGAGAGGGCCTTCCATGGCGTTTAGCATCTGACATGGCTCGATTCAAACAATTGACAGAAGGAGACGGGTTCAACGCTGTAATAATGGGAAGAAAAACCTGGGATTCACTTCCCGAAGCATACCGACCATTACCTGAGAGATTAAACATCGTCATGTCAAGAGACACCGGATGGGAAGCAGATGGAGCAGAAACCGCCCTATACATCGGCCGAGCGATAGAAATCGCTTATGCAGATGGTTGCGACGAATGTTGGATAATAGGCGGGGCTCAAATTTACCAAATGTTTCTTGACCGTGTAGATGAAATTCACCTGACAAAAGTACGAACAAAAAATAGTGGTGATGTGAAATTTCCTGAATGGAATCACTCTGAATGGACAGAGGAAGTAATCGAAAAATTACAGTCAGACTCGAAAAACGATTACAACACTACATATTCGGTGTGGACAAGGCGATGATATGAATTTACGCGGCTTGTTCGCGATTCTAGGTGGTTCATTTTTCATTTATGTGGGTGTATTGCATTTCACAGATACTCAATGGTTCGAACCAATTGTACCGCCAATCCTTGGTTCAGCGGAATTTTGGGTAATGGCTAGTGGCGTAGTCGAAATTGTAGTAGGCATTATGCTAATTATTCCATCAATAAGGCGGATAGGAGGGTATTCCAGTGCCTGTTTGTTGATTTGTCTATATCCTGCCAATCTTTACATGTGGGTTAATTCTGTCAAATTAGGAGACGGGGAGTCATTATCTCAGACAGGAAATCTAATCAGGCTTGTATTGCAATTGGGTGGGATTTGGATTAGTCTTTGGATTTCCGAATATGAACGTGCGAAAGTAACACATGTGGTTTAATTTCCCCAATTTCTAGTGTCGATTTAGTTTCCATCATATTCCGTGACCCTAATTCCTAGGTTGCCCCGTCGGGCCTTTCTTTGCATTATTTTATCCATTTTGGTATGGAATTCTGATTCCAAATCAATATCCATTGCTAGGGAATGCCCTAGTATCAAAATCAACAAGTCTGCTAATTCTTCAGATACTTCTTGCTTCGGCTTACCTTTGGTGATTGCAGCTGCAAACTCTCCTAATTCCTCAACGGTTAGAGCCACGCGGTACCCCATATCGTGTCCATTGTTTTCGGGGTTGGCGAAATCGTGTTTGCTATGGAATGCGGCAACCCTAGCCATCATCGTTTCCCAAGAGCCATCGGGATTAGAATTCCAGTCAACTTCTTTCCAATCATCTACACTCACCTTTCTGCGCATAAAGGGGCCAACGATTGGAGAACCATCAAACTGTCTGATGTTCTAGAATCTATCACCAGGTGGATTTCTTGGATATTCGGAACCAGAAGGAAGTAGAAATGACAATCCGACAAGAGAGAGAACAATTGAGGAGAATAACACAGCAGAAAAGACCCTCATTCTCGAATTAGCTTCGTCCTGAAGTTTAGCACATAATTCGGCATTTGGTTGAGGATTGTTATTCGGTAGACATTCTCTCTCAAACTCCTTGTCTTTTTGGTCCCACCAATCCATTCTATCCATCGCTTCGACGAAGAGAAGGATTGATACTAGTAGTAGAATAAATCCTACTCTCTGATCTTGCAACTATATTCCTCAAAAGTTAGCCTGTAGCGCTTCTATGCAATCTCTTACTCTAGCCCGCAGAGATGCAGCCATAGCGTCAACAGCATGATGATCTATTTCTGCTGAAGGGGCACCAGGAGTGCGCCCAGCAGCCCAATTAGAAGAGCAGGATATAGCCACGTGGGGTGTTTCTGTTTCTGCAATCAACCGGGACTCAGGCCCTAATGTCATACCAACCACATCAGCACCGAGACGAACTAGTGCATTGATTTCTGAAGGAGATTCGAACTGGGGTCCAACGCACTGGGCAACGACAAGGTTACTGGGGGTATTATTTTGAGATTTAGATAATGCACTTACACAAATTTCACTTGCTTTGGCGTCAAAAATAGACGTCCTATCTGCGTGGATAGCATCCTCGTCATAAAATGTCCATGGACGGGTTGCCAAATCTAATACATCACTTGCTACACCAATCATTCCTGGCGGTAAATTCTCAATCATAGTTCCAACCGAATTTACACTAAGAATTAAATCGGGAGAAAAGGACTTAGCAGCGTGAATATTTGCCCTGTGTTCAATTTCATGGGGAGGAGTTCTAGCATCACCTTCGCAGTGGTGCCTATCAATTAGGAGAATCTCCCCCAGGTCTGATTCAACTAATATTGCCGGGACTTGTCCCCATTTTGAATCCACTCGAATTTCTACGATTTTTGTTGAACTGCTTGACATCTCTTGGTAAAGATCAGACATACCTGTTCCACAGATTACGGCTACTCGCACCAAATGCTCACCTCGAATTGGGAGGGGCTTAATTGCCCATTTGTACCTCACTCTTGAAGACGCGAGATTAAATCCGCTTTCTTTCCAGAAACTGGTTTTCCTGCTTCCTTCAGAAGTTCCTTTAGTTCAGACACAGTCATAGATTCATAATCGACTTCGGAGTCATCAGAGGCTTCTGTTACCTCGCTTTGAATTTCTTCATCAACTTCACTATGTCTTTCCTCTGAGGTTTCTTCTGAGGCATCAGTATCTCCAACTTCAGAAATATCTGCAGATGCTTCTGCTGCCGCGAGTACATCAACTTCCTCTACTTGGGCAGCCGCTGCTGCCGCTTTTTCCTCAGCATGAATTTCATCCAAAGTTGGGCCATCTTCTACAACAACTCCGCTTTGTAATAACTGACTGCGTCTAATCATGACGGTCCGAACCGGTGTAACCTTTGATACTGATTCTTTGATTGCTGCCTCCATTGTCCCATCAAGCAGGGCCTTCTGCAAATGAATCCAAGTTGAACTAGCCCCCATGGTTAGGATTGTTTCCCTAGCACTGGCTCTCATTGCAGACTTTTGGCTAGACTTAACTCGTGATCTTGAAATTAACAGTGGTTTGAATCTTACATAGTATCCATCTTCTGTAACGACATCCACAGTGTCGTCAACTTTTCCACGGTGGCGACGAATTTGCCGACGGATGTGGTCTTTCAAGACATGGTGCCCAATAAATTCTGTCAGTGCATCTCCGCCGACCGATTCTGTTATTCGGAAAACTACCTGTACGTGCATCTTTGAGAAGTCGCCATCTAACTCATTTTGCATGATATCGTATGTTCGTCCAATGAGTTGTTCTGAGTCCTCTGCGAGAGTCTCACCAATGACTCTGAAGGACCATGGATTACGAGGTGCTCGAATTGTGAACCAGCGCTTTGCCTTCCACTTGTCTCTCTGCTTGCGTGCCGCTGCCCTTGCTTTTGCGCCCTTTGCCATGAGAAACACCTCGTATCGGGGGCTACCCCGTTTGCGAGCCGTGCGACTTGCCTCCAGTATTTGAATGAAGGCCCTCAAGAGATATCCTTGGACAAAGGAGCAGGGTGGCCTTCAAGGGGTAATTGCTTCTGCCTAAATCAATGAGCTTGCATAGCGTGTCTTGGAGGGTACACTGTAGCGCTGTTGATGATGTTGAGGTTATCGAAGCCGCAATGAGTCAATTATCCTCAGGAAAGACACAGATCAACAAAGAGAAATCGAAATCTCACCATGGTGCCCCACAGACTCTACTAGAAATTAAAATAAATAGCAAAAAAGAGGCAAAACAAAGCCTCCAATCATTAGGAGAAAGTGTTTTGAATCAGATAATGGAGAATGGCCTTGATTCGCAAATTGATGAAGACAAAGTCTTCCATATACGTCTGTCACTGTCCTCATTAGTCGCAGGGAATATTCGATTGGCCGAGGGTATAGAAAGAAAATCTGCAGTAAAAGGACGCTACAAAATAGAGTCATACCCGGGGCAAGAACCCCGCGAGGTTTTGCTAGAATTGATAAGGAAATACGTTTGATACTTCGGCTAATTTTTCCTGCCAAAATACCATGAAATAGGACAAGGATTCTTATGCATCCTCTCCCACGCAGTAGCAAGTGATAAAATGACCCATGTAGTAACAAGCGCCTGTGTAGGACACAAATACCAAGATTGTGTAGCAGTTTGCCCGGTAGAAGCTTTCAAAGAAGCCGACACCTACTTGGTAATCGATCCCGATGAGTGCATTGATTGTGCTGCATGCGTGGCAGAGTGCCCAGTCGAAGCTATATTTGCAGACACTGATGTACCAGACGAAGAAATGGAATGGATCGAGCGTAACGAGACAGAAAGTCTCGAATTAGAAATAGCGACCGGAGATTCACCAGTACTCGCTGACTGAAGTTTCTCGTTCTCGTGAACTCAAACATAGATTGATGAAGAGAAGCCGACAGGCTAAACTATGACACAGAGGGTTGACTTAGGTCAAATGCGGCATGGCACAGAATTGCTGAAGCGTGGCTTCGCCAAGATGCAAGAAGGCGGAGTCATCATGGATGTTGTTAACGCAGAAGAGGCTCACATAGCAGAAGACGCCGGGGCTGTGTCTGTAATGGCCTTGGAGAGAGTACCTGCTGACATTAGAGCCAGTGGAGGAGTTGCTCGCATGAGTCACCCCGACATGATAAAGGAAATTATCGAAACCACCTCAATACCTGTGATGGCCAAGGCAAGAATTGGTCATGATGAAGAAGCAAGGGTGCTTGAAGCACTAGGCGCTGATATGATAGATGAATCTGAGGTATTAACTCCCGCTGACCCCTTTTACCACATAGCAAAAAACAACTATACCGTGCCGTTTGTTTGTGGCTGCACAAACTTAGGAGAGGCAGTAAGAAGGGTCGCAGAAGGCGCTGCAATGATGCGAACCAAAGGTGAAGCTGGAACTGGAAATGTGGTAAGTGCCGTGCAACATGCTAGATTGGTAGCTAATGAAATCGCTCACGCTCAATCAATAGGAGAAGAAGGTCGCAGTGAAATGGTCGACATAATTATGCAAGGATTTCAGAGAGTTAACAAAGTCTCATCCTTTAATCTAGAACCTGATTCCACTCCATTTGGAACAATGAAAGAGGTTAGGGGAGAAGTTTCTTCGGTATTAGAAGAGGTTGCAAAACTTGGCAGGTTGCCTGTTGTGACATTCTCGGCCGGAGGGATATCTACCCCTGCTGATGCAGCCCTTATGATGAAGCATGGAATGGATGGAATTTTTGTTGGCTCTGGAATTTTCAAGAGCTCCGACCCAATACAGACCGCTGAAGCAATAGTGCTAGCGACCCACCACTATGAGGATCCATCCATCGTAGCTGAAGCCAGTGCAATGATTGGTGAGCCAATGCCTGGATTGGAAATCGAAACTTTGGATGTGCGTCTAGAGGAAAGAGGTTGGTAAGTTCACAACTTTCCCCTAGTTGTCCCTAATCTACGCTTCTTTGATTTTCTTGATTTGATAGCCCGGTTATCCGGCTCATCTTCTGCCCCTGTCCCGCCAAGAGTCAATGTACCACTTTCGATCAACATTTCTTCCAATGAACCTGCTAATTCTTCACTTTCAGAAGGCGATCTAATCGCGTCTCTGACTGACTGATTATGATCACGTATTGTCTTTTCTCGCTCTTCCCTGGCGGCTTTTATTGAGTCGCGAATTTCATTTACTTGATCAAGCAATACTTTCATTTCGTTATGGACTTCATCCGCTGCTTCTTTTGCCTCGACGAAAATGTTGTGTAGCCTATCACCTTCGGCCCTTAGGAAATCTCTTTCCTCGAATAATGGCTTGATTTCCTCCCATATTTCGTCTCCTTTCTTATGACAGTCAACCATCGCTTGATGCTCTAAATCTGCTTCAGCCTTAAGACGGCTAATCGATTCATCCATATCTCCAAGATCTATGGTAATTGATTGATATTCTTTGACTGCAGGAAGTAACTCATTTCTCTTTCCGATTAATTTCTTTAATTCCTTTAGGAGTTTGTTTTCATCTTCCAGTTTCAATCTACCATCAGTCTCCAAGCGTCTCTCAATCTTTTCGATTTGTCCCTCGGTTTCGGACAATTCAATAACTACTGATTTAGTCCCTCTTTCGTCGTCCCTACGGCCTCTTTTCTTAGCAATCATTTCTCTGATATGCCCTTGAATTTCATCTCTCCTCGCCTTGTGAACTCTTGCCTGATCCCTGATTTCTTTTTGTTTAGCCTTCATTTCGTCAATAGAATCGCGTAGGCCTTTCGCTTGTTCTTGGACAGCATTACGAGAATCCGCTGCCCTTCGAGCATTCTCATTGTGACTATTGCGATTATCTCGCATGCGCCTGACCTTGGTTTCCATGGCGTGCAGACGACTCCGTAGGTCATCGTCTGGGTTCGAGGTTTCATCAGACACAGCCGGGCCACAGGTGTTTCCCTCTTGAATCAACCCGATGTATGGTTAGAGGCCAAGGACTGACCCAATGAAGGGCAAAAGTGGTGAGAGGATTGCTATAATCGCACCTAATATAAACAAAGCACCCGTTGACATCCTGAGTCTAGTGAAAAGATCGTTACGAATCTGTACTGTCAATACTCTCCCCGAAATTAGGTTGCCATCTAAATCTTCAAGTCGAATTGTAACCGTAGATTCTCCCGTACTAGATGGTAACAAACTCTGCCATATAATTCTTGTAGAATTTAGGATATTTGGCAATGTATCTGTGATTTTAGAGGATATAATGCCATCAAAAGAAATCGAATTATGTGGTTCAATCTTTAGACGATATTCACAGTCATTTGGTCGAAAATCTGGTGTCTGAACTCTAAGAACCAAATCTTGTACCTCATCAGTTTGATTGAGAATGAATGCAAAAAGATTTGCAGGGCCAACAACCAAGTTTTCCATATCTACATCAAACCAAACGTCACCAGTTTTACCATTCTGTTGTCTCATGTGTAAGCGATCGTGGAGACGGAAGAAAGGTGCACAATCAAGCATAGCTCTGGATAGTAGTCTATCCCATGTTTCTTGGCCTAATTCTGGATGCTCGAAAAAACCATCCATAGATTCAGAATCTATCATTGAAGACAGGGCATATCTAAATTGATTCTCATCAATAAGCGACCTTCTCCTTAGATGGAGTAGATGTAACAAGGTCTCTTGTAATTCTGTAATAGATTGACCTGGTTTAATCTCTGATTCTACTGTCCGCAAGTATTCAGAAATTCTAACCGCCAATAATGGGTCGATATGGGCTTTAATCACGTCTGAAAATGGATAACGAAGTAAAGCGGGGTGTATTGGTGGCGAGAATGCACTCAACATACCCCAAGGTTCGTTCGCATTGAATCGTGTTTTATTTGAGACTAAAAATGTCCCATGTCCAGCAAGTAAAGACCCAGTTGAGAGAGCAACTAAACTAGGCGACAGGTCACCATTAGGGGCTAGCCATAGTGCTGCCCCAAGAAATAGGATAGCAAAAATTAGGAAACTGATTGTAGCCCCAAGTTGCCTTCTAGAACCGTTAATAGTAGCTCGCATTTCTGCGTATCCGTGAGAACTCTTGAAAGTCAAGCCAGCGGTTGTCAAAGATTCTGCTTCATGTTGGAAGATCTTCCTAGTTACAGTCAATAATCTGAATAATAACAGAAGTAGCGCTATATTTGCAACCAAGATGAATAATGAGAGGAAATGTATTCCTAAATGCATCTCGACAGGAGCAACTTCTTGCATGTGCTCAAGCCACCATTCCGGAGTTGTATTTCTATAAGAATGGGCTAAACCAAAGTTTACCACCACGATCAATGGTAAGAATAACACAAATCGAATTCCACCGCTAATTAGGAGTCTATCTATTCCAAGAAGAGTTCTTTCTTGACTCCTCAAACTATCAACATTAGTATTAGCTAGGGTTTCAGAATTTACTGCTTCATTAATTCGATTAATTTCAATTTCTTGCTGGGAAGAAAACCGCTCATCTTCAATAACATCTGATGCTAGTGAATTTAGAGCATCTTCCAAATTAGGAGGTTCATTGTCCTGCAAGTTCTAATCCTCCAGCCTTACTAGGATTCTCTTTTCCAAATCTTCAGAAAACAAAAATGGACATCCCGAAACGTTTGTTGAGGTTGGTGTTTTGGTAATTCTTACACCAATAGAAATTTGTTGATTTTCTAGTGTTTTAATGTCATGACCTGATAAAGCGATCAATTCAACTAAACCACTAGTGCCTTCTGGCATATTCGAGATTGGCAATAAGGGGTAAGTTAAATTTGATTCAAAATGTCTTGAAATTTGTGGCACTTTTTCTCCAAAATTATTATGCTCAGGATAACCCAATAATCGGTCTATTGAAGCCTCTAATTCATCATTAACTGCGTGTTCCATTTCACATGCTATCGAATTAACGTCGCCTTCAAATCCGATGACATCGGTTAAGAGTAATTCAAGAAGTAATTGTCGACGTTTTATCTTACCAGCGATTGCAAAACCTTCTGCGGTTAATCTCGAGCCTTTGTAGGGGATATAAGTGACCAAATCCCGACCCGCTAATCTCTGAATCATTTCAGTTGTTGAGGCGTCGCTAACCCCCATAGATTCAGCCAACATCGATGTTTTAACTATCGCGGAGGGTTGTTCAGAATGTATCTCAAACATCCTTTTCAGATACATTTCCTCGAAGTCGCTTAATTCATCCATAAACAAACCCCAATTATGCGTCTCCAACCTCTGCTAAGAATTCTGATCGGCAGGCGGGGCATCTAGCCTTTACTGGACGTTTGTTTATTGGAATTTTTAGAGTTTGATCGCAACTCGGACATGATAACAAATCATCCATTGAACGAGCTGAAATCTCCTTAGGTGATTGTAGCATAGGAGATTCAGATGTATTGTCAGAAATATCTTCTTCTGAAATCGAGCCACCTCCAACGGATGGAATTGAATCTACAATGAACCTAGATGTACAGGCAGGACATTTTACGGGACCAGAATGGCTATTCGGTATATGCAAACGTTGGTCACATTCTGGACAAGGAATCTCCCGCTTCTGTACTGCTGCAGATTTTTTCTTCTCCCCTCTTGCCTCTCTTATTCTATTGAACCTGGATTTTCCAGTATCTTCGACGCTTTCGGATACTGTTCGATACATAACCAAAATAAACATCACAAGAACTAATCCAGTAACTGTACCATAAATTGCAGCCATTATATCGAATGGAAGTTCGGCCTCTGCATTATTGTCTGAGTACGTTTCAATCTCTAAAAGAAGACTTTCAGTAACCCCACTAGTCAGCCAAATGATGTGAACATCAACCACTTTTGAATCAGGCCACTCCTCAATTGTAAATTCGTCACTAAACGACCCTCCTGGATTAATTGAATATGTTGGAATTGTGTCAAGTATCATCCAATCTGAATTTCTAACCACTCTGACTTCACCTGGTAAGGTTTGTGTATTTCCATTATTGATTAGAGTAAACGGGATATTAACGCTTTCACCTATCACTGGGGCTACTGTTACTCCCTCCGAAGACACCACCAATTCTAGGTTAGGTGAAATTAAATTAGTTTTAATCTCGATTTCCTCATCAGCAATCCAAGATATCGGTCGAGCTCGAAAAATTAACGAGTCCGCAGTAGGATTGCCAAAATCGAGGTTTAATTGCCGACGACCCGGATCCATTGTAATTTGAAAAGATTGTAAAGTAGACTCTATGGTTTGATCGAGTATTGAAACTTCAATTTCAACTTCTCTAGACCTTCCCTCACTAAGGTAAAGAGATATTTCAGAATTAAGCCCGTTTTCTAAATTCCAATCCAAAGTATCTACAACTATCTGGATTGATTGGGGTTCCAAAACCTCAATTACTGTGCTTCCATTAAGTTCTCTTGCAACACCTCCATTACTGGAATACACTTTCCAATCTAGATTCATTGAACCAGGTGAGGAAGGTGAAAAAGATGCGGACACCTCTCTACTTGAACCTGGATTAATCAATATGGATTCACCTTGAATTTGTTCTAAGCCATCGGATGAAATCAGTAAACTGACGGATTCAGGATTCTGACCCTGATTATGGACTAATATTGAAGCAGTTAGTGAATCACCTACATGCACAGGTTCACCGATTAATGCTATTTCTGAGGAACTAGCTGCTGTGAGATTGAGTGGATTAGGTTCTACCAATAAGGTAAGACTTTCATTTTGCTGAGTGGAATCAATAGAAAATATCAACCTCAAAACCCCTTCAGGTAGCGGACCAAAGGAGATGTTTACTATCACAGTAGACTCTGTCCCCTCAAGGAAACCTGTTAGTTCAGGAGCGGTTTGTCCGTCCACTTCAGTAAAAAAACGCCACTCATCATGTCCTGCAGTAGTATCGGCATTGGATATCTCAATGGATAATTGAATCAGGTCACCTGAAAAAGCCGAGGAATTCTCGGATTGGAGTGAAGTTGAATTGTCGATAATTGTGATTTCCCAATCAGCCGAGTTTTCTATCGTAAATCTCTCCTCGGCAGAGACATTTATTGAAATCAAGGTTACTAAAACCATTGAGGCAGTTATCACAAGTAAGTTGTGACGACCAACGCCTGTCATCATTGGCTCTACCTCGCGGTAGTTCAGCGTATCAAGGAAACCCCGATTCTAGGTCACGTAGTGACCTTTATGATGGGCGCTAATTTCCGCCGCCTGAATATGGATGCTAATGGTCTGCTAGCAGTTACGCCTGACGAACTTGCGCAGGCTTTGCTGGATAGGAGGATTCTACTGAAGGAGCAATTGCCTACAGTCATTCGCACTCTTGAAGCTGAAGAACAAAACCTGACTCCAAAGGTCAACCGTTCTGTAACAAAGCATAAACAAGCGAACCAAGTTGTTTCACAATTAAAAGAAGAACGAGATAGGGCTCAGGTAGTAGCTAGAAGTCTCATTTCAAAGGTCAAAGAACATAGAGAATTATTGGTTAAATCAGGAGGGATGGTTAACCTAGATCCAGATTGGAAAAAGGAAAAACTGTTTGAGGAACTGGATGAAATAGAAGAAAATATCCAAACTTCTGCATTAGATCATAAAGCGGAGAAAAAAATGATAGAACGCAGAAAGAGACTTATTCAACAAAACGAAAAATGGCTTAAGGAAAGAAGAGATTCTAACCCCGAAATGGCAGGTTATATCGATTCAAGGAGAGAAATGTCCCACCAATTTACTATCGCTAATAAGGCCCATCGAGACATGATTAAGGCAGTAGAAAAGGCGCAACCTTTGCACGAGAAAAAAATAGCAATGGAAGCAGAAATCAGAGATGTCAGAAGACAACTCGATAGAGCTAAGGAATTACTTTCTCAATCTGACCAGGCTATCGAACACTGGCAACGTAGATTAAAGGATGGCTATAGCGAATTAGGCTTGGGATTCCCTGATTTACTAAAAGATATGATCCAAGTTCAAAATGGCGGAGACTCTAGTTTTGCCAAAAAGCGCAATAAAAACAAGCAAAACCACGCTAAACGAAATCGTGGTAATGAACAGAAAAGTTCCTATTCTAGGGGTGAAGAGGAATGAAAGAGGGGTTATTCGATGATCTCGAAGATCTCCCTCATGGTGAGATCGAGGACAAAGTCAAACAATTAGACAGGGACTTACGCTCTTTAGATGAAGAATTCAACTCACTACGTCAAGATCGTCGCTCTCAGGTTGAAATTGTGAAATCTTTGAGAGGAGCATTTGATGGAATGGAAGAAGTCAATTCTGAGAGGCGAATTCTACTGCGTGATTTTCATGAAATCAAGAAAAAGGCGGATAAGCACAGAGAATTGCGAGATAGAGTGAATGTCTCTATTCCGCCACCCGCTGCCGTATTGGAAGAATGGATGGCAGATACTTATTCTAAATTGACAACTATAGACAATGACCTCACATCTGTCCCCACAATAAATCGGGAATTGGATTCTTTTCGCAGGTTTTTCGAATTACAAGCAGCTGTGGTCCGCAAGAGTGAAGCTGAAGCCGCTCATGCCCTGTATGCAGAACAAATTGATGATTTACGAAAAGTCACGTCTAAATTAGACGCAACTAGGCTGGCTGGAAAGCAAGTTACAAATTCGGTAACAGAACAAAATCAAGTAAATCCTGATAACATAACTCGCAAAGAAATAAGGAAAATGAGCAAGGGAATTAGTTCTATAGACAAAAGACTAGATTCGATCAAATCCCAAAGAAAGAGTTTACGCAGGGAAGCTGGAAGGCTTAGGTCCTATCTAAAAATCACATCAGGAAGCGGAAGAAAGATTCGTTTAATCGATGTAAAGGAGCGAGCTAGCACAGGGGGTTCTCTAAACGCCAATGAATTATCCGCATTACTTGATTCTGGTAGTTTGACGGGAATCACACAGGAGACAAATAAACCAGAGCCATCTAAATCAAACTCTCCTAGAAAAGGCAAAACTGGTAAGAAAGGAATGCGAAGACTAGGAGTCACAAGAGGCGGACCGAGGAAAGGAAACTCCGCCAGTCGTAGAGAATGAGGGAAAACACTTCACATGAACTTAAATGGTAAACTTACTACGTCAATTTCAAGGGGCAGCATAACATGAACATGGAAAGCGAGGAAATTCGCGGCATCCTGCAACCCCTTTGTGAGGATATTCAAGAACAAATTTCCTATAATCGAGAAGAACGAGATCAATGGAATTCAAAAGTTCGAAAATTACTTGATGAAAGAAATGAATTAAATCGACAAGTAAAGGAATTAATCACTGAAGTTCAAAATCAAAAAGCTCTACGTGACGAGGCAAATCAAACCGTTAGAGAATTAAAGGAAATTAGGTCAGAAAGAACTGAAACTCTAAGAGTTATCAGGACTGATTTTAGAGAAAGGATTGCAGAAAAGGATTCTCAAGATGAAAGTCGAGAAAATCACAACAAAACTCGTTCACCAGGAAGAATCCGAACCGAAATCGACCGTTTAGAAAAACAATATAATGAAGGGCGTTTCCTTGGGAAGAAAGAAAAAGAGTTCATAGCAAAAATGAAAAAATTACACCAAGAACTTCGTGAAGCCAAGGAACAAAAATCTGATGGTGGAATTAGAGAATTGAAAATTCAATTGCGAGATGCAGAAAAGAAACAAGAAGACGCGCATAAAAAAGTAAAGCGAGCAGTCTTTGGGGCTCAAGAAGCACATGACCTAATGGCTGAACTATCAGAAGAAGTAGATAGGTTACGCGAGAAGGCGAATTCTGCCCAGTCAGGAGTCACTCGAGCGAAAAGAGAAGCAGACTCCCTTCACGGTAGATACATCGTATCGCTAAGATGTATTCATTCAATGCAAGATTTGCTAAAGGCATTGGATACGAGAGAAGGCAGAACTAGTGAGGATGATGAGCAATTAGAAGTTGCAGATCTAATGACGAGATTGATGTCTGGAGACACATTATCCACGGATGAAATTATGGCGCTTCAAAGGAACTGAGGTCATAAGTTCGTCCATTTCTAGAATGAAGCAACTCGAGCCCGCCTTCATGGTCAAGTAGCCAGCCAGGAATTGCGGATGGAATTTCTTGGAGTACCGCACCTTCTGAATCAAACGACCATTTTTCTAGCATAGTGCTTCTAACAGAACTTCCCTCTATTGCTTCATCTTGTTTTTGACGCCTTGACTCTAATATACCGACTAACATGACTCTCAAATCGTGATCACTCAACCATTGGTTATATTTCGCATTAATGAGCCTTAGATTGGGTATATTGGGTAAATTTTGTTCCGATTCATGGGTTTCTAAACGATTGGCCCAGGGATCTTCTAAGACCCTCCAGCTTCCCTCTTCTCTCACCCCATCCGGGCTAACTAATGCACCATTTATCTCCCATATACGAGATTGTAAGAGGATTGGTTTAGCATCAACATATTCTATTCCTCTTTGGATACACCACTCATCAAGGTTAATTATAGGCGATAAAACAACCATCTTTTCCTTTCGATAATTTGGACCCCTATCTTGTGTTTCTTTAGCTGAGGGGATTTGATTTGGGATTTGAGCTACTAAATCCCCCCTCAATACCGCTTCACCAATCCAACGACTTAGAACTTCAGGGCTCCATAATTCTATTTTCATTTTAGACGATAGAATTTGTTTTGCCCGTTCTTCGAACTCCCTTTCACTCAAAATCCAATGAGCCCCACTTGGTGCATCCACAAGCCATCGCTCAGCCTCTGCAATGCCAACCGGAAGGATAGCCTTGGGCACATGCCAAACATGTACAGAAGAACTCGCTTCCTCTTCTAACTCGGGTATTTTTTCAGCAATCCCAAGACATCTGAAACCTACAATATCAATTGAACTAAGAGGCTCAGATAATCTGACTCCACGAAGATTGAGTAAATCCCCGACGATGTCATCCATATCTTCTGGTAACCGTTTAGACCTTGAAGGGAATCCCCACTTAGTGTGGATTAAACCCAAAAATCAAGGTGATTATATCAAGCCATCAAAGGTTTGTACTAAGGGTAAGGAGATCTGACTGCCCTGGATCGATGACACACAAGGCACTAACTGGAAATGGTTTAGCACATGCCGCACCCAATTGACGGTTGACCATAGAAACTCGATGAACAGGAATATCGGGGTGGCTAGTTGTCAATGTAGATATGTAATCTTCAGGACAGTTTGCTGCCACCAATACCAACCTAGCATCCCCTTTGTTACAAGCGCTTGTTGTTTGGCGTTGGCCAAATAGTACATTTCCTGTGCTAATTCCTTGTTTTAATTGTCTAGCTAGATCCATTCGAATTCCTCCATCAAGCGTCCGCCTCTTCAGGTATGTAGAACAAATCTACACTACCTGTCCCAAGTGCTACTGGTTGACCCACAATGATATTCTCGGTTACACCTCTTAGGTGATCTCTTTCACCAATCACACCCGCACGAAGTAAGTGGTTTACGGAGACTTCGAATGCCGACCTTGCAAGGATACTGTGCTTCGTACCGCTAACTCCGTGTCGTCCAATTGCTCGTACCTCACCTTCGCTTGTCATTACGTCAGCCACGGTGATTAGGTGCCTTGTATCTACTTCAAGACCCGCGCCCTCAAGAGTATCTTTCATCTCATTGACAATTGCCTGTCTTGCTGCTTCAACCCCTAAATATTGGTAAATTTCATTGATGTTATTCGTATAGGTACGGCCTCTGTCTACACCTGCGAATTCACTGACCTTTGCTAAATTGGAACCAATAGTCGCGATGTAATATTCGCCAGTATCCTTATTTGGGCCCTGAACATTTGCACGAATGATATCCGGTAATCCCTTCAACCTAAGTTTCTTGACTTTGTCTTCAAGTTGGAGTAATGCAGTGTATGTTGGAGGGTCATTAGCCAATTGTGCTAAATCATCTTCTTTGGTAACCCCTGGGATTATTTTCAGAACCTTTGGCTTGTCTTCATTGTCGGCCTGAATGAAGAGACGAAGAGCTCTTTGCAATTTATCTCTAACCTCTGCACCAGTCATTTTCTTCAAACGTAGGTTAGACGTGTTTAGGTCCAAATTTAGGTGTCTTTGTGCTACATCCACATCTATGGAAGCAATGTCTCTAGTTGTCGTAGTCTCAATAGCGGCAGCTATTGCCTGAACCTTCTTTTCATTGGTTCGAAGAGGCTTGCCTTTTGCATCGTTCTCATCGAGATAAACAAGCATAGTCGGTGTTTTTGGAACCTTTCTAGCATCAACAATTTCAATTACCCTTGGAAGACCTTGGGTTACGTTAACCGTAGCTACACCAGCATAGTGGAAAGTACGCATTGTCATCTGAGTCCCTGGTTCTCCAATAGATTGAGCTGTGGTAATCCCTACAGCCTCGTGTGGATCAACTCTTGCCATTTTCATGTCGGCTGCTGCACAAGTGACCACCTTTCGTGCTTCAGCCGCAGTTAATTTCTTCTTTCCTCTCGACAACAAACCATTGACTAGGTCATTGATTGTCTTTGGCGTGATTCGGATATTTTCCTTTGCAGCTGCATCTGATAGGCTCACGAACATTGGGTTTTCAATATCTAAATCACGATGGATTTGACGCATCTTATCTTCGGAATCATATTCTTGCAAAGGGAGAACACTCTTCTTTCTACGACGTGTTGCAACTCGGCGACGAATCAGAGTTTTCTCAGCAGCCTTTTCTTTTTGAGCCGCTTTCGTGGAGCCTTGAATAACTTCTGAGATATTCTGTGCCATTCCAGAATCTGTAGCACAAATTTGAGCAATTTCTCCTGCTGTAAGCACCTTTACGTCATCCCACTTGCGATCATCTGCGAGACGGTGGGCGTATTCCTCAGCAATTCCAAGATCCATCAATTTCTTCTTGGTTGCACTCTTGACTACCATCACTCGTCACCCCCTAGAGCATCGTCGAGTACCTTAGTGATGTCGAAAGGCAGCCCCTTTCGGCTTCTAGCTGGATCTATTCCATCTTCTCCATACTCGAATTGGATAATTCTGTCAGCAGTATTCCTGACTGAACCGTTCCCATCTTCGGAGACCTTGAGGTCGTCCATTGCGTTAATGAGTCTGCGTTGCATATACCCCGACTTAGAAGTACGAACCGCAGTATCGACTAAAGATTCCCTTCCAGATACAGACAACATAAAGAATTCAGTTGGCTGAAGACCTTGCTTAAACGAGGATGATACGAATCCCTTTTCTTCGGCTCCCTTCACACCACGTGGGAAATGAGAAAGCACTCTATCTTGGTATCCTCGTTCTAGACGCTTTCCACGAACCTTTGGTTGTCCAATTGAACCTGCCATCATCGCTAGGTTATCCATTGAACCACGTGCACCTGAGGTTGCCATGATTACGGCGGAGTTATCTTCTCCAAGATATGACTTAGCAACGTTACCTGATTCAGCCTTAGCAGAATCAAGAATTTGGAGAATATTTTCTTCTAGTGTCTCCAATGGAGTTCTTCCAGGACGAGTTTCGTAGCGGCGTCCATCTTTTCCAAACTTTGCTAATTCTGAATCAACTTCATCACTAGCACGGGCGTTGATTTCTGATATTTCTTGTATCGCGGCTATCGGAAGATCTTCGTCATCGATTCCAGTGGTGAATCCAAGAGAGGTACAAATTGCGATTGTCATCTTTGTCATACGATTTAGGAATTCAGCACCACGGTTAGTTCCGTGAGTCTGAACTACAGCATCCAGTAATCTTCCATCTTCAGCACCTATACCTCGCTTGTCGATAGTACCACTGACGATACCGTTTGAGGTGACATTAACTTCGTCACCGCTTCTACTAGTGTAGTTTAATTTGAATCCGGCAGGTACGATTAAACTGAGTAAATCAGCGCCTCTGTAACCTACCATTCCATCCTTGGTTGTTACTTCTTCTGGCATTTCTCCGTCCCAGCCGACAGAACCCATTACTTCCATAGCCAATTCCTTTGGCAGGATTCTTTCACCATGAGTTAGTAGATATGCACCCGAAATGTGATCGTGGATTCCTCCAATAACAGAACCACCGTATCTTGGTGTGATGATGTGTTCCTGAACTCTCATCAAAATCTTCGCTTCGGCTCTAGCCTCTTCAGATTGAATCACGTGTAAATTCATTTCGTCTCCGTCGAAATCGGCATTGTATGGGGTACAATCTGCAAGATTAAATCGGAAGGTCTTACCTTGCATTACCCGAATTTCGTGCACTAGCATTGACATTCTGTGAAGTGACGGCTGACGGTTGAAAATTGCTACATCCCCATCGATAAGATGTCTTTCAACTATTACTCCAGGCCGCGGATTACCGTCTCTGTCGTAAGTTGAAAGTCTATCCTCAACTTCGGTTCTGTAAACCTCACCATATTCATCCTCGACTGACGGGCTACCACAGTGTGGACAGTTCACTTCCAGATGCTCAGGAAGGTATTCATCGGGATTGTTCTGTTCCCATACCCAACGGTTGTGGATAATCGCTCTCGGGTCATCTTCAGCTAGTGGACGACCATTTTCATCTTCACCGCGGAGGTTGGAAATAGTTGTGTCAAGATCTACTGACCAAACATCCTCGAGATCCCCAAATTCGTTCCTTTTCATCTGCTTCATTAGTTCAAGGCCGGGAAGGAAGTTCGGTGCAGGAAGTACTGTATTCAAATCAGGTCTATATCCTGCGTATGGTTCATCATCACTACCTGAGTGACAATCAGGATTTAGACAGCGGAATCCAGCCCAAATGAACTTTGTTCTGTCAGTAATTCTAACTCTGAAGCTATCTCCCCTGATAATGTAGTTAACTCCAGGGTGAACATCAGGTCCGCGCATAATCATCCTTCGCAATTGTTCTCGGTTCCTGCTAGTTGCCCGGATCGGTACCGTCAATTCCTTGGCTGTTTGAACTGGTACACCAACTTCGTTGATTCCAAGATTTGGATCTGGGCTGATTACAGTTCTAGCACAGAAGTTAACTCGCTTTCCGGAAAGATTGCTTCTGAACCTTCCTTCCTTACCCTTGAGTCGTTGTGAAAGAGTCTTCAGAGGCCTTCCAGAGCGGTGCCTTGCTGGTGGGATTCCGCTTGTCTGGTTATCGAAATATGTAGTGACGTGGTATTGCAATAATTCCCACAAATCTTCAACAATCAGCTGAGGAGCACCTGCGTCTCGATTTTCACGCAGGCGTTGGTTAATTCTTAGAACATCTACTAATTTGTGAGTAAGGTCGTCTTCCGAGCGGTCTCCACTATCTAATGTAATTGAAGGACGTACTGTAATTGGCGGCACTGGAAGAACCTTCATAATTGACCACTCGGGTCTACTGGAATCGCTGTCCATTCCAAGGAATATCAGATGTTGATCGGGAATTTTTTCAAGCCACTCTCGAATATCTCTGGCATTCAGCTTGTGCTCTCCCTTGTCCGCTTTCTTCTCTTTGAAAGTAGAAGGCTTGTCAAGGAGGATTTTACCTTGTTCCGAACCACAATGCATGCAAATAGCACGCTTAGCACTGGAACATTCCTTCTCTATTTCCTTGATGATTTTCTTGAATTCAGTCGACCCTACACCATGCTTTCTCATTACGTCATGAACACGGTCACGGTAGTAATCTTGCTCGGACTTTTCTGGATCTAGGGGGTGAGTATCTGCTGCACTGTGCAGAAGAATTTGGCTACATTCATTGCAAGTGCACTTCAGAGCCGTCTTAATTAGAGCCGTGAAGCCGATGTGCATGACAGGTAGTTCAAGTGCGATGTGACCGAAGTGACTAGGGCACTCATCGTGCTTGTTTCCGCAAGTCTCACAGCGAATTCCAGGGTCAATGACTCCCATTTTTGGATCCATTAATCCTTGTTTGAATGCATGTCCATCATCCTTGTATGTATCAGCTGTTTTCACCTCGACGGCCGACATCTTTCGGATCTCATTTGGATCCATTAGGCTGAATTTAATCGAATCTATCCTCTTTGGGATTTTAGCTACTCCACGGGCACTCATCTTCGGTCCTCCAGTTCAAGGCGCATAGCTACTCCGAGACTCTTCATTTCGTCCAGAAGTAGTTTGAAAGCATAGGATGTTTGAACGGAATGAACGTCTGCTCGATCGCCACAAACTGGGCAAACCGGTGTCCTCCTCTTCCAATCATAGTATGCGATGTGTCCACAACCAGTGTTATTACAAACCATCAAAGGCCAGCCATCTGATTCATCGAGTAGTCTATCTTTGATTACCATCGAGGCACCGTGGGCAATCAGACAATCTCTTTCCATTTCTCCAAACCTCAGACCACCTTGTCGGGCTCTTCCTTCAGTTGGCTGTCGAGTCAAGATTTGTACTCGACCACGGCTTCGAGCGTGGAGTTTACTGCTGACTAAGTGGTGTAGGCGCTGATAGAAAATCACTCCAGTGAAGATTTCAGCTTGGAAGGCTTCTCCGGTTTCACCACTAATCATTGGTTCTCTACCTGTGTGTGCAAAACCATTTCTGAGTAGTCCAGAACGAAGTGATTCTTCCTTTTCTCCGCTAAACGCAGTGCCGTCGATTTGTCGACCTTCCATCGAACCAACCTTTCCACCAATCATCTCGAGAACGTGTGCTACTGTCATTCTAGATGGAATAGCGTGAGGATTGATAATTAGGTCCGGCACGATACCGTCAACTGTAAACGGCATATCCTTCTCATCTACGAGTCTGCCGATTACACCTTTCTGACCGTGTCGACTTGCGAATTTATCTCCTAATTCAGGCACCTTTTCTGTTCGCAAAGTTATGCGGCACAGAAGTCCTGAATCAAGTGATTCTGTAACGAATACATTGTCAACCCAGCCAGATTCACCATTTCGAACCATCATTGATGATTCTCGGCGTTCTTGGGCCTGAAGGAAATGGCCATGTGATTCTTCGAGGAATCTTGGTGGACTTGTCTTTCCTACTAGGACACCGCTGTCTGCTCCAACGCTTGACAGGTGAGTCTCCGGAGTCGGGAGACCATCTCTTTCGAGATGGATGTAACTCTCCCAAGACTTGAGACCCTTAACCTCATCAAGTCCTGTACCTGGAACTTCAATCTGTTCCTTCTGTCCGCCAGGGAATTGTTTGTTCTCTGCATTGTATGTGCGTATGAAGGAAGAGCGACCAAGAGATCGCTCTACTGATGCCCTGTTCATCACAACTGCGTCTTGCATGTTGTATCCATGATGGCTCAATATAGCAACTACGAAATTCTGTCCCCCTGGCCTTTGAGCGAAATTCGTAGTCTTCATTGACCGCGTTCCAACAATTGATTGCTGTGGATAGTGCATTACGTGCATGCGAGTATCAGGCCTTAGACGGTAGTTTGCGCTAGGAAGACCAAGGCTTTGCTTGACCATTGCTGTACCACCTGTAACTCTTGGAGTAGAATTGTGCTCAGGGTATGGAACTAGCGATGCACAAACTCCTAGGATTAGTTGAGGATCTATCTCTACGTGAGTGTAAGCGAGAACCGTATTTTGCCTCTTTTGCTTTCGTAGAATAGCCTCGAGGTCCTCCTGATAGTAATTTAGTGGCACACTAAAATTCTCTATCTCTGTGTCACCATTTGGCATCTTCACTTCGACCCTCAGCTTAGCTTTCTTAATTTGGGATTTACCTAGGTTTACCCATTCTACTGAAGCCGGGTTTATTGGGCGCCCGTGCTTTGGAGAGACCATTGGTAAGTCAAAAGGTCGTGGTGCGATTAGAAGATCTTCTTCTTCTTCTGCATCCACCCATTCGACTACCCCGTTTGAGACTAAATCCACAAAAGTCCATTCTCCGGATCTTACCATTTCTAGATGGTCTTTTGATAGAACCAAATCACCATCTTCCAAAACCAAGAGCGGTCTTAGTATTCGACCCCTGTCAGTATTGATGAAAACATCTCTGTTTGCCCCGTCGTAGCGTATGCTAACTTCTGGCCGAATTCGTCCCTGACGCCTTCGACGCTTGAATTGATTAACCAATTTAGAGGCGTTTTTGTGTAATCCGAAAATATCACCGTTGACGTGAACTCGGAATCCTTCAGCCCACCCTGCAGGTGAGGAATCGACACCTGCTTCACTCAGGAGTTGTTTTACCTCGTTTTCGTGAACTTCTTCGGAGACGTCAATCATTTGAGAGGCGTTCTTTACAAGACCGCAATTCTGTCCTTCCGGAGTTTCGTTAGGGCAGAGCCTACCCCATTGAGTAGGGTGTAGATCTCGGGCTTCGAAATGTGGTTGGCTACGAACTAAGGGGCTGGTAACCCTTCGCATGTGGGACAAAGCAGCAAGATAGGTAGTGCGATCCAGTAGTTGACTGACACCGCTGCGACCTCCAACCCAATTTCCGGTCGCTAAAGCGTGCATAATTTTCTGAGTGAGAACATCAGGTCGTAGGCAAGCGTTGATGCGTAGCTCGCGCTTTCTGTTGTGATGACGCTCTAGTTGATACTTGAGGTCGCGTGCAAGTTGCTGTAGACTGACTCGGAATAAATCTTCAACTAAGTCTCCGGCTAGTCTTACTCTCTTGTTGGCATAGTGGTCCTTGTCGTTAGGGTCTTGATCTGTAATTGCCATCTCAAGTACTTGACGAACTATTCGACCTAGGAAAATCGCTTTCTTTTCACGGTGTTCGGGACCTGAACCAAGGTGTGGAAGCAGTTCTTTGTCCAACAAATTTTGAATTCTTGCCTCACGGTACTCCTTTTGCTGACCAGCGGCAAACTTCTTCTCTAGCCATTGCAGAGCTTCTTCTGAGGTTTCAACGTTGTATTCTTCATTGTCTTTAACATCATTGAGATTAGCAACAGTGTACTTCATTGCTTCAGCAGGACCAGCGATTGCAGTGAAAATTTCCTTATCATTCTCCATTCCTAGAGAACGCATTAATAGAACAACAGGGATAGGCGTTGTGCCCGCACTTGGGATCTTTACCATTAGCATACCATCACGGCGCTTCTCTATGTTCAGTGGCTTTCTGACCCCGTCTTTTTGGGAGAAAATTTTCGCGACTTCAGTTTCATGAGCATATTTCTTGTTTTTCTCAACTGTAACTCGGTTCGGCGCTAGATCCTCCATTGAGATTAGCACTCTTTCTGTACCGTTAATGATGAAGTAGCCACCTGGATCCAGGGGATCTTCTCCTGCTCTGCGTAGCAATTCAGTTAATCTTTCAGCATCTTCTGTTGAGGTATGAGGCGATAACTTTCTATCGTCATCAGCACATAGGTGAGAGATGTGGTTAGCGTGAAGGTTACACTGAGCGGAACGAACCATAATTGGTAGGTTACCTATGTGAACTCTCTCTTCTATATCCGGAGTTGGTTTGTCGTCACGAATAATTTGGAAATCGAGGTGTACAGGAGAGAAGTATGTTAGTTTCCTGAGTCTGCATTCTAACGGAGTAGCGGGGTGTTCAGCACCATTGGCTTCACGAATTGTCGGGCGCCCCAAATGGATATTTTTCATCCTGATTACTATCTCTTTGTCTAAAACGTCAAGTTTGATGATTCCGCCATCATCATCTTCTACGGGTTCGTCGGTTCCAATTCGTATGTTGCGTACGATTTTTTCCATTCGGCTCAATTTGCCGTCTGACGCTGGGATACAGTCATTGTAGGATGCTAATTGGTGGTTAACTAGGCTTCTTTGGTGAAAATAACTCTCTACGATTTCCTTCATTTTGTCAACTCCTCAAGCACTCTCCACGATTAGTCTGTATGCGGTACTGGAACCAGCAACTCGACTGTATCGAACAACTCGGACTACTCTATTTGCAAGCCATCCTGCTGGTAAATCGTCTACCTCGATTTCTACCTTCTCTTTGATGGCTTGAACTGCGGGATCTGTAATTAGAATCTTGGGTAACAATTCCTTGGCAATCCTAATCCCTCCTTCGTTATCGGGCACTTCTAAGCCCCAGTACGACAATACTGCAGACTCGTCCTCTTGTGGCACTAATTCGTGGTGAGGGACTAGTAGGTGATTCAAGACATTGAATCTGTCATCTCCTTGTGGAATATCATCTAATTCTAGCGCTTTCCTCGAGATAGTAATTCGGCCAGAACGGCTACGGCGACGAGAGGTGTTGTGTTCTCTGATTATGGACATGATATTCTCGAGTGTTGCGTCACTCATCGCTACTCCAGTTTTCTCAGATACTTCCTCGACGGTCATTCTCTTGATTGCATCCATGTTAGCGTCGTCTGCGAGTTTGTGTGCATGTTCTGCATCGATGCCCAACTCGATTAGACGCTTTTTTGTAGAACTCTTAACTGCCATTTGCGCCGCCTCAAAACCCAGAAAACCGTGGGCCTGAGGCTTGGTCAGGCGGGCCTGGAGGGATTCGAACCCCCGGCCACCGGGTTAAAAGCCCGGCGCTCTACCTGACTAAGCTACAGGCCCATGGCTAATGCTGGGCTGCCCGACGACCTAAGGGGTGTTTAAGAAAGTGACGGTCTATGCATAGCATAGGCAGGGCTGGACCGCTTGCCCTCTCCGGGCCGGAGAGGGCGGAAAGGAGTAATGACTAATCGGAATAAAGGTTTGCGGAATTCGGTGGTTAAATGGGGAGAAATGAGACATCCAGAGAGGTAGAGTACATCTCTTCCACACAATCCAAGATGTATAACTTTAGAACCAAAGAGGGATTATCCATCAAATTGACAGTCCCCCCAACCGTCTACCCACCTAGACGGGATACAGAACTCTTACTTGAAGGGATAAATCGAATTCAAATGGAACCCGGGAACTTGGTTGAGATTGGATGTGGTTCTGGAGCTATTTCAATAGTGAAAGCACTGGAAGACTGGGACGTAATTGCGTATGATGTTAATCCATTGGCTGTTGCTGCATCCAGGGGAAACTCAGAAGCTGCAGGAGTGAACGATCGAGTCATAGTAGAAGAAGGAGGTGTTGGGGAGGAAAATTGGAAGCTGCCTGTAGCAGATATAGTTACTTGGAATCTACCCTATTTGGCACCAGATTTTGAAAACACTCTTGGGCCAATGGAAGAAGCCGGTTTATCTGATGATGAAGAAAAAGGATGGTCCGAAAAATTACTCCATATCGCGAATGACGAACGCCACAATAGAACGATATTCGTACTTCTTATGAACACCGATTCTAATCCAAAAAACTCACCGCTTACATGGCTAAGAAATGGGTGGTCGCATAGAACCTTGGCCATTGATAGAGTTGGGGATGATACCTTGGAAGTTATTGCATTTTGGAGGCCAGGATATGGCACAAAGCCAGTTGTCGCGGAGAAAACACAGTCAACAATGGATGATGCAAGGAATTTACCTAAATTTGGTTGGCAGCGAACTCTATCTATTGAACAGACAAACGGAAGGGGTAGGAGAGAGTCGGTTTGGCATTCTAATCAAGGCGACATGACTGCGTCATGGAGCATTGAGTTTAGTGAATTAAATCGATGGCCACCTGGGCTTTTACAGGTGTCGATTGGTGCATCAATTAGTAAAGCACTGGGAGTTGATTTAAAGTGGCCTAATGACTTATTTTTCCAAGGGAAAAAATGTGGAGGCATCTTGCTTGAATCTAGCAACTACGAAGGAGTAATCAGAATCGGAGTCGGATTGAATAAACGGAGAGGGGGGGTTCAAGATATCACTTATTCAGGTTGGACAGATTATTTTGATGAAATCGATACTTTAGAGATGTTCAAAATTATTGATGCATCCATTGCATCAATTTTAGATTCAACGCCGCCAATAGAATGTCCCGAGCCTGAATTTTGGAAGCAGAAATCTTGGGAAAAATTAAGTGAATCCATATCCCGAGGTGTTACTACCAAATTAGGTCAAGAAAACGTGAATGTTGTTGGCCTCTCAGGAACAGGGAGCTTGAAGGCATATTCAAGGACTAATCAGTACGATATCACGGATATAGATAATTTTTCCTTTACTTTCTAGGAGGTCTTGTAAGGCCCAAACGTTGTCTGACCAATCGAATTTTGCCAGAAGTTGTCAATGTGTCAATTATCGTGTTTGAGGCTAATTTTTTTCTGGCATAATCGTTGTATTCAAGTTTCAACCGAATGATAGCTAGCGTATCCGATTCCGAGGAAATAGAATCGAATAGTTTGAAATCGATATCAGGTAAATTTTCAGCAATAATTTTGCTAGTGGAACCTCTCGATAAATCGCCTAGATCTATCCTTAAACCTAGCCAACGAAATTTACCCCGTAAGGCTTTGCTCTGCCGAGCCATGCAGCCGCGAATAGGGCTACCCTTAACGAGTTCTCGCTCAATCAAACTGTGGTTTAGGGCTACAAAATGCCACTAACTACCGCAACTAACCGTAGCCTACCTACCATTTCATCACTTGCTCGTGCCCCCAGAATTACCTGACAATCGGGGTGCAAAGAACTGACCAACGATTCACTTAACTGGTTAAGATGAGATAAGGTCATATCGGGACCCCCCTCAACTTGGATAAGACAACCCTTGGCACCTGAGACATCTACTTCAGTAAGTGGAGAACGTCTGGCCAATTCCACAACCTGAGAAGGATCTACCACACTGCCTGTACCTACAATTAGAGTAGCTCCACCTTGATGTTCTACGACAGTTCGAAGATCCATCAAGTCTAGATTGAGTTTACCAACTTTGGCGAGAGTTGTAACAAGGCCTTCGACTAAATCTTGAATCCATCCTGACCCGGATTGCCAGTCCTCATCTCTTTCCCTCGCATACCATGCCAGTCTTTCCATACTGACGCGTATACAGACATGTGACTGGTTCTGTAAAGCAGGTAAGGCTGCATTTGCTATTGCACTTCTGAGCGGTTGTTCAGCGAATGGAAGTCCTGCTATTGACATAACGATACAATTCCGTGAGCGAGCCATTCTTGCCAATTCGCTGGCTGCTCCTGAACCTGTACCGCCCCCCAAACCAGTCATTACAAACATTAACTCGGCCTTTTCTAACAAGGGTTCTATAGCCCCAAGACCCTCAGTTAATCGGTGAGCCGCGAGGCTAGGTAACGCAGCGGCGCCACTACCGTCGCCAATTGCATCTAAGTGTAGGCAATGCGCTTGTCCAGAACCTCGGAACGAGGTTTCATCAGCATCAATTAATAGAAGATCGGACTGATCAGAGCACTGTTCGTGCGCCGCCACAGCCCATGAACATCCAAGACCACCGACTCCTGCTATGAGTATCGCACCCTCATGCATACTTGTCGTTGGAGAACAGACGTGCCTTCAAACTGCGGGTCAATCATATGTGAGATAGCGGCGATATCTCCTTCTTTCATCTCTCGCCCAAGCATTGTCAGGCTCTATCTGGAGAACTAGGTCGTAATATTCAACAGCCTTCTCAAACTCTGAGAGATATCTCCCATTCATGTGACCTAAATTATTCAGGACAGGTACGCAGTTTGGTTGAACCTCCAACATTGCCAAAAGAATCTCCTCAGCACCAGATATATCCATCCTCTCCATTTTCTCTTCAGCCTCATCGAGAGATGAAATTTGTTCATCAGTTAGGCGGTAAATATTCTTCCACACAGGCCCAGCCATGATTAGAACGAAGGAGTCTCTGGGTTTGAGTTTTGTCGGTCTAAGTTTGGTGTAAATATATCTGGATTGCGGGGCCGACCCCGAAGGGGTCAAACTGAAACCTTGATAGCCCTCAGACCGCTGGAATGAACCACAGACAGAGGTCGAATGATGAGAGCGCATCTACCGACCTTTCATCGACTCGTAGTTCTGGGCTGTTTTGCCATATTATTAGCCGGTTCAACTCAAGGATATTCAAACGGCATAGGTGGAGATGAAAACGGGGATGGGGATGTCGCACTCGCCGGGTGCACATGCCACAATGAATTACCAGACAACTCAGTGACTGTGATATTAGACGGACTCCCCTATCATTACTCAGCAGGCACAACATATCCCCTTACCATTCAATTGATTGGAGGGCCAGAAATAGACTCAACTTCGAACACCGGAGGCTTTGCAATGAGGGTAAACGCAGGCCAGTTAGCAGCAGCTGAAGGATTCGAAAATCAGGTTCAGAACTGGGATGAGGATGAAACCAGCATAACCCACACAGGTTCAGGGGCTGAATCATCCGATAGGTCTTGGATGATTACTTGGACCGCGCCACAAACAGGAAACGGAGCAGTCACGATATGGTTGGCGGGAAACTCCGTAAATGGGGATGGCATTCCTAGCGAGCTTGATAGGTGGAACCGCCTATCTGTGTCTATCGAAGAAGGGGATGACACAGGTGATACCAGAACCGTGTTCAGTGGAAATGGAGAGATTGAACCACCAGCTCCAACCGAAACTCATGTAGATCTTCATCACATGGGGGCTAAACTTAGAGCACACTGGCTTGGTCTGCTTGGGTTTGCAGCCGTTATTCTAGTCATTCTATTCTGTGGATTATTCTTAAGATATGGATTCTCGAGACATTATGTTGGAAGAAGTAACCTGCTTAAGTTGCGAATTAAGCATCTAAAACGAGGCGATCAACTATGAGAGACGATGTCGTCATGAAACTTCTGCGCGAGGTAAAGGCTGGCAAGGTTAGTGTCGAAGATGCCAGAGATGCACTATCTGATGTCGAATTGAGTGAAGATGCATACCAGAATGCAGTTGATCATGGCGTATTCAATGAACCAGAATCAGGGACAATAATTCGCGCAAGTATTTCTCCATCGAGTGATTCGTGGCTGGTCATCATCTTTGCAATGTGGGGGATACTGTGGACCTTATATTGGGCTGGAACCCTTTCCTACGGATTGTACAATCATTGGGATCAACAGCGATTATCTTTCCATCTCGCAATGACTCTTCTAACTGTGATTCTGATGGGAATAGTTTACCTGAGATTTGTAATGCCTGACGTAATTATTGTCAAGCACAGAAGAAACAAATACATTACTTCAAACGACACGGAAGCATGGAAGCAATACGAGGTATGATTTATGGCGCGAAGATTTCGACTGAGACCACTTCCTAGCGATGAGGAACAATGGTGGGAAGAATCGAACCCGACCATCGACCGAAGGGAGTTTATGCGTCATTCATTCAACACTGCAGCCGGAGTCATCACCATGGCCAGCCTTGGTAGTATCGGGTTTGCCTCATTGCTAATGGGGACTGCCGATTCATCCGGTGGAGATTCAGCGGTCAGATTTTGGGTCCCTACCGGTGCAGAAGATTCCGCCTGGTACGGTGATAGACACCTTGAACCTATGAATTATTCAGCATTTGTAGAAGCAGCAGCAAACAGTGCAACTGGTATGTCCGGAGCCCAAGGTGTATGGTCTGGAATGCCAGTCAATGTAGCGTATGTTCCACACCAAGAAAATGTCTCCAAACCTGCCACCACAAATGTACCCAGGTTCCAATTTATGGACGGGTATAATGAGAGTGGAAAATATATCGGAAGTGGTTACGAACTAGAAGAGGACCCAGACTATGCCTCATTGTCTATTCATGATAATCTAATCCTGATTTTCTCACGATGTACCCATCTATGTTGTATTCCAGGCTGGCAACTGGTTCAAAATGACTACACAAATGATCAGTGGACACCAGGTGCAGTTGATGCAGGTGGAAACAAGTTATTCTGTATTTGCCACTCTAGTAGATTCGACCCAACAGCCATAGAAAAGAACCGTAGCAGAAACAGGTCTACTGGAAAGGAGTTTGACTTCATTGGAATTCGTAGAACCGGAGGTCCTGCACCATATGGATTGCCGCTAATTCCTTGGGTCAAGTCCGGAGATATTATCGAAGCCTTACCAGACTTCATCGATTGGTATACATATTGCGACTGAGGTGAAAAAATGTTACAATTTTGGTTTTTATGGTTATTCATCGCACTCATTGTCGTGCTCGTTGCGTTCACACTCAGAAAGGAGCGGGACGATATGCCAAGAAAGGATATTCTGAGGGCTGTTGAAACCAGTGCTGGAAGTATGGGTCTCGCTGAGAAAACATTCCTCTGGGCTTTTTCATGGCTTGACACCAGATTCAGAATTCAAGATTATTGGGGGATGAGTAGAGATGCCTACTACAGCGTCCACAGACAAATGCCTCTCACACATGCTGAAAAATACAAACTACGAATTATTTGGTACTGGTACCCACTATACTGTTTGGGGGGAATCTCTTTCCTTGCCTTCGTAATTCTCGTAATTACCGGTTCAATTCTAGGACTATACTATGTGCCAGGAGGAGAAGGAGACCCTACTCCTGCTTATTCCTCAATGGAGTTCATTATGACTCAATTACCATTTGGTTACATCATTCGATCCATCCACCATTGGACTACACACTTCATGGTTGCAGCAGTCTTCCTGCACATGTGCAGGGTGTACTTCACTGGAGCATACAGAAACCCTCGAGAGTTGAACTGGCTAATCGGTGTGGCTTTGATGTTCTTCACTATCTTCTTCGGATACTCAGGATATCTACTACCTTGGGATAGCTTAGCCTTCGGAGCAGCAACAATTGGAATCAATATGGCTAACTCAACTCCTTTGATTGGAGGATGGATTGCTACCGCAATGTTTGCTGGTACATCTCTTTCAGGTCAAACTGTAACACGTATGTACTTCCTGCATGTGTTCATTTTGCCAGTAGTTGTAACTACGCTGATTCTAGCTCACTTATTCATAGTCTGGGTGCAAGGAATTGCGGAGCCACATTGATTGGAGGGTTTTGACATGGGAATGATCGATAGATTTGGGCGCATAGCTGATACTTATGTACAAGAAAAAAGTAGTCTTTTGGAATCCGAACAAGAGCGACGTCGAGTACATATGGGCCATGCGTTTTGGCCTACTGAAGTATTGCGAGACTCAATCATTTTCGCTTCTATGTTGATGGTATTGTGTTTCTATTGTTGGCTAATTCCACCCCCACTACACAGCGCTGCCGACCCATTTGCACAAGCTGGGTTCGTTTTCCCAGACTGGTACGTTCTATTCTCCTACGGTTATTTGCGGTGGGGAGAATACCTACCTCAATTCGTCATTCCAGCAGGGCCTATTGGAGAGTTCCTAGGTTCACCAGTAATCTCATGGAACGCAGCATGGTGGGGTGCTGCACTAACTGGAATCCCAGTAGGTATTCTAGCACTACCCCCTTTCCTACCTGGCCGTGAAAAGAGAGGTGTTGAAGACCCATGGTTTGCTACTGCAGGAGCAGTTTATCTGGCCCACGTTTGGTTTATCTCTGTATATTCCATCAATATCTTCCTCGAACTTTATGCCAAAGATAGAACAGATTATTGTTGGGCGAACTCGAAACATATTTTCGATTGTGGTAGACAGGCTCCTTGGACTGCAGAAGTATTCAACGCAGTCCCATGGATTCTGACTGGAATATTCATCTTCGCAGTACTATTCTTCTGTATCAGATGGTTCCTCGTCAATTCAATTGGAGCTAGATTGACGCCCTCTATGGGCAAGCAAGTTGCAGTTGGTTCTCTTATCCTTGCAGTGCTAATTTCCGCTGTAACCTGGCCGATTTACGAAGGCGGATTTTGGGACTATGGCGGTCTAGGAGCAATGGATGATATCGAAGAATTGGAAACAATGCGTGGACAACCATCGGACACTCTAGTGTATTATGGAAAGGGAGATGATTGGGGGGATTGGGAAGATGAATGTCTGACTTTCTCTGAATCATCAGACCTGGGTGTTTGGGATACTTTGGATGAAAGTTATGACCCCGAAAAATGGTGCGTTATCCCCGCAGTACATTGGTCTAATTGGGGCATATATCAACCAACTCAACGCCTGATTATTGATTTCGAAGGATTCAACGATCACTCATTTGATGGGAAGAACTCAGGCGGCGAATCGGATGAATACATTGGAACAAGTGATGGAAGTAGTATCAGTAAATCATGGAGTGATGTAATCGAGATTGAGGATTTAGGATTGTCATCTGTTTTTGTCGATGTGGGTTGTAACTTCCGGACCACTACAAGGGGTGCAGGTACTCACACCCAAGAATTGACACTCTCAAACGATGCCGGAAATATCCTATGGTCTACAGACGGCTCTTGTGACAGTACGACACTAAAATTAGCGCCGGGAACTTATCTACTGGATTACCAAGTAACATCAAGCGGAGTTAACGAATCAGTCAGCATGATTACGGACTACTCTGCTACTGCTTTCCAGCCACTTCTACTCGATGAAAATGGTGCTGCAGTAAACAGAGCGGACCTCCCAGCAGGCTCAGAGTTGTCTGCAATGACTTTGGAAAATCCAACATTTGAGAAGAATCCAAAGAGTTTGGATGCTAAACTTACATATTCTATATTCGTTCCATGTTTAGGTGTTGGTGCCATAGTATTCTTCCTCATGCGAAGCATGGCTAGAGGATACGAATGGGAAATGAACAAGTGTTACGGCTGTGATTTATGCGACGACGCATGCCCTGTTAGATTGTTCAACGGTGGTGATAAACTGAACATCATCTACAACACTTGGAACAATGAGGACGACGGTGTTCCGCTGTATTCTTGCCTTACGTGTACAGCCTGTACAAACGCTTGTCCTCAATTAGTAGACTATGACTCATACGTTGATATTCGACGTAACCTAATCGTTGGCGGGCCTCCTGCAGCTGAAATACCTCACACAGTCCTTCAAGCAGTATTGGCTGCAGAAGCAGAGGAAGATGCTGATGTCGAATTTATACCAGTTGAAGAATACCCTATAGATTCAAGTGTTGGATACTATCCTGGATGTGTAGACTATATCGATCAAGAAATGATATTTAGTCATGTAAATGAGGGAGAAATGAACCTTGGTGAGACTACTTCTGCTGCTTTCACTCTCTTCGAAGAGATGGGTAAGGACGTGACCTACCTAGGTAGAGATTTCCTCAAGTGCTGTGGTCACGACCAAAAGTGGCAAGGTATGACCGAGGTTTTCGAGAAGCTTAAGGCATACAACCAGAAGAAGCTTGGAGAAAGTGGAATAGACACATTGGTTACCTCTTGTGCAGAGTGTTTCCGCACCTTTGCTATGGATTACGAACTAGATGAAATGAAGGTAATGCACACCACAGAATACCTAATCGAAAATGGATTCGAAATGGATTTAGCAACTTCCGAAGATGTTACAGTCACATATCACGACCCTTGTCGCCTCGGTAGACAGATGAATATCTATGAGGAACCTAGAGACTTGGTAAAGGCAGTTGATGGAGTAGAACTAGTGGAGATGGAGCACACTGGCGAGGATGCTCTATGCTGTGGTGTATCCAGTATGATGTCCTGTAACGAAAACAGTCGCGCTCTAAGACTACAAAGATTCGACGAAGTGAAAGCAACTGGTGCTGAAATCATGCTTACCAGTTGTCCAAAATGCGTCAGCCACTTTGAATGTCTAAAGTTCGAGGGCGATCCTCGACATGACTTCGAAATTCTCGATGTGGTGTCCTTCCTTGCTAGACAAATCGAAGCAAAGAAGTAGGCGTGAGAGGGTTGACTAAGGTTGACAGTGATTGGGTCTTTGGATTCATGATAGGGCCATTAGCCACACTAACAGTAGCAATAAGTCTGTCATGGAAGGCCGCCTGGATAGGTATGGTATGTGATTTAATCATTGGATTCTTCTTGATTTTAATCGCTCTTGGATATAGAAGACCCAATATGGCGAAGGGAACATTGGTAGGATTTTGTGTCGCTCTTCTCATTTCTATACATCCACTTTGGCTGACCTTTTTCGCTTAACATGTTTTGATAAGTCAAGGCAGGTAGCCCGGACTAGAATGACAGGCGGACTAGACCTAGCGGCCCGTAGGGCTCGGGAACAAAAGCGCATTCGCATTATGATGAATGCAATGCGTGCTGAGGAACGGGCTAAGCTAAAGGGTGGGGAGGATGCAGTTGCCTGGGTAAAGGAAGAATTATGCATTGGATGCGATCAATGCACAATCGTTTGTGATGATGATGCTATTGAACTATATGACACTCCATTAGCAAGTCCAATAATGGACGTTGATGTTAATCGTAAGGCAAGGGTCCTGAGAGACCCATGTACAGGGTGCAAATTATGTGTTCTCGCTTGCCCTACTGATGCAATCATAATGATAGATAGGTGATTAAATGGCTAAGGAAGACCCCGTGAGATTTGGTGCAGAATTTGGTCCGAAGAGAACCGAGAATTCAACGGGTGTTTCTCTGTCCACGTTCAAGAATTTAGTTTGGATCTCAAATTTAGGAGGCTTACTGCTTTGTGCCATAGGGCTAGAATTAATTGTGGTTCAACAACAGGGTTATTGGGGATTAGGAGCAATTGTTGCAGGTGTTATTGTAGCCCTATTTCCCTCAAATTATGAGATAGTAGGGATGGAAGCGATTCAAGAAGGCCTAGAGAATAATTCTGAAGGAACCCCTGAAAGGGATGTAAAGTCAGAACAATGGTTGAATGAGTCAGACGATAATCTAAAGGACTCAAAACAATAGCAATTAGCGTGGCTCGAGACTGGTTTCCTTCACCCTTAGGTCCAATTAACTTCGAATCAAATCGAGATGGTTTGGTGAAGATTGGATGGGGGGAAGTGGTTAGGAAGAATCCTGAAGATGCAACTATTGAAACTACTAGGGAATGGATCGCTGGTTATTTTGAAGGAGGTACCGTAGAATTACCATGTATTGACGATAAAACATTGACTAAATTTCAGAGAAATATACTCATGCATTTGAGAGATAGTACGACAATTGGTGAAACGATAACTTACGCTGAACTCGCGGAATCTGCGGGGCATCCCGGCGCAAGTAGAGCAGTTGGTTCTGTAATGGCGATGAACCCATGGCCTATTCTCATACCTTGTCATAGAGTTGTTCGTGGGGATGGAATTATTGGAAATTACAGTGGTCTGGGCGGAACGAAAACTAAAACTCGATTATTGGTTCACGAAGGCCGAAAATTTGACGAAAATGGAAAATTAGTTTATTGAGGCCAAGGCCCTACGTCGTCTAGAACATCCAACAGATCACCTTTCCTTGGTCTAGGTCCTGATTCGGTGAGATGCATAGCATGGAAGATTCTCAATCCAATTGCCATGTCAGGTTGTGACATCAATTGTTTATTCAGAATGCCATATTCTGTGGCCCATTCCTGTGCTCGATTAGACAAAGAGTTGATTATTTCAGAAACTAAAGTTGGGCTTGTTGCCGTACCAGCGGGTAGTTTTGGTCGTCTAATGATTTCTTTCGGCAAACTCGTTAGATCGGCGGCAGCCCTAAGCGCCATCTTTTCATCACTCTTAGATAAGCGCCAAGATAACGGTAATTGATTCGCAAGTTTTGCATGACCCATTCCAAGGAAAGGCACCCTGGCTTCTATGGCCTGAGCCATAGAATGCCTATCTCCCAGCCTAAGTTGAAAATTCGACATTTGGCCTCTATTTTGTTCGAAATGTAATGTTTTTCTTAGATTGGAAAAATTATCTTCTGGTGATATGCTTTCTGATGACCATGGCTTTCCAAGACCTCTGTCTTTGTCTGAAATTAATATTTGACCTGATAATCTAAGTCTAGAAGTAATCATTTTTGAGTGACGTGATAAGTTGCGATATCTAGAGTAACCAGCATGTAATTCATCAGCCCCTTGTCCACAAAGCGCGACTGTAACATTCCCCTTCATTTGTTGAAAAACCGATTGCCAAAACATCACGGTTATGTCAAGATCTTCTCCATTCCAAACAAAGTTAGGTAGTTCCTTCCACATCGTATTTTCATCCATAATATGGACGTGATGTCCTAAGTCTTGATTTTCTGTAACCATAACCGATGCTTGTAAATCGACATTATCCTCACTATCTGCAACAGTCCAGCATTCGGGTGTTGGTTTTCCTACAGAATCTGCTGCATCACGAGCCAAGGCGGCCATTAAACTGGAATCTAAGCCTCCTGAAAGTACAATCCCAACAGGCACATCAGCCATCAGACGGTCTTGGATTGAGTCGGTGAGGCTATACAATAGTTGAGATGCATTGTTAGATGGGTTCCAATTATCTGAAGGATTAACTTGAGGCTTCCAATATCTCGCGACACCTGTCAAGGTTGCTTTACCTTCTACTATCGACCAAGTCTCGATAGTTCCAATCCCCACTGATGTGACGCCTAGAAATAGTGTAGTTTGGTCTAATGGATATTCGTAGGCTAATCTAACTGCCAGGGCTGTAACATCTGGTTTTGCTGAAAATTCAGAATGCCCCTTGAATGCCTTTACTTCCGAACCAAAAAGTAAGGTGCTATCAGATAATTGAGTTCTGACTAATGGCTTAATTCCAAATGGATCTCTACAAAGAATCAATTCATTAACTGAGGGATCCCAAAGGGAAAAACCCCACATCCCGTCTAATTTAGAAACCCATTCTACATGTTTCTGAGCAGGATTATCCCCTGATTTGCAACCCCAAGCATATGCCCTGTGTAAAGCTAAAATTGTCTCCGAATCGCCAGCTGTTCGAAATGGGTAATCCTGTAATTCAGATTTAATTTCTTTATGATTGTAAATTTCACCGTTAGCCACCATCACACAACCATGATCGCTGTGAATCGGTTGATGAGAACCACCTAGGTCAATAATTGACAGTCTGGCATGTGAAAAAGCGACTGAACCACCTGTATTTTCTACATAGGAATGGAAGTCTCCTGAACCATCAGGACCTCTATGGCCTATGGCACTGGCCATTGAGATAGTATCGTCCAGGCTACCGTTTCCAAGTAAGCCAACAATACCACACATAATCACACCACACAGGAAGTTACATCTTCAAATGATGTGGTGGAATACAAAAAACTTAGCAACCCAATTTCAAACAGGGAAAGCGATGAATATCGCAAATGACGCTACTGAGGCTAGAGCCCATACAAATAGGTAGAAATTTTGTGACAGGGGTGACTCTACTATCCCTTCTGACTTCTCTGACTCGGCCATATCTATCACCCATCGCAGAATAATTCGGGTTGTAAATGTGACTCTCCAAAAACTAGATTTTCGGCATAAGAGAAGCCTACTTCACAATAGCCAGTGAATCAATAATAAAGGGATAAGCGGGAATAAAATCATTGTAGCATTATCATCTATCCAACTAACTCTAGGCACTTCACCTGCAACAGTAAGAGGCGCTAGAAACAAAGCAGCAATCAATGGGGTAGAAAACAACGTAACTGATACCATCCAAACCGCATATGAGACCAAAAGGCCGACAATAATTGCCGCCTTCATCCCTTTCTTAGCCCTCTTGACCTCACCCATAATCGGATCGACAAAGGTCAAACCGCAAATTAACGGGATGGTATATTTTCCAGCCTCAAGACCTTCTCCCTCCTGAGGTGCTAAAATAAGTGCAAGACATACAGCAAACGCACCCCAACCTAAGGCGCTAATTTGGTTTGCTTCATATTCTCTCTGTCCAACGATTACGATTTTCATTTTCACTCGAATTGCTTCAACTACTACAAAGAAAAGCAACACTAAGATAACAAATTCACGAGGAGTGAGATTTACCAATCCAGCAATTTCATCTCCCCAAAGGTAGTATGCGAATGGAATAATACACATTGCAATATGCGTACCTCGACGAAACCAGTGACCTCCTTTTCCTCCAACAGAATGCTTGGCGTGATCGATATCAACTGGTATCTCACTCATCAATCAACCATCCTTACGAATACTATCCACTGCTTCAGCCAAAGTTACACTTCCTTTTTCAAGGGCTTGCAAAATATCATTCAATTTGGGTGATGTGAGCAGGGCTGAATCCCAAGCCGAAATTAAACGTTCACGAACTCTAAGTCTTTCTCTTTCATGAGAAGTTGTAGTTTTTACGAGTTCATCGATCAATTCCTTAACACCCGTTCCTGAAAGAGCAGATACCATAAGAACATCAGGAGTTGATTCGTCTTCTACAACAGACAAGGCCGATCTCACCGCGTTTGCAGCTCTTTCCGCTTCTGGCAAATCTGATTTGTTAATTACTATCAAATCTGCAAGTTCCATAATTCCCGCCTTCTCTGCTTGGATAATATCCCCTCTGTCAGGTCCATCTACTAACAGTATACGATTTGCGAATGCTACTACTCTAATCTCAGATTGTCCCGCCCCTACAGTTTCGATTAGGATATTCGTCCAACCGCATTCGGATAGGATATCTACCATGGGGGTTAAACAATCCATCAGTCCACCGGGATGGTTTCTGGTAGCCAGTGAACGTACGAATACTAAGTCTGAAGAATCTGCATTTGTCATCCTCATCCTATCTCCAAGAAGTGCACCTCCACTTCTAGGAGATGAAGGATCAACGGCAAGAACTGCTACCGACTCACCTCGCTCAACCCAAACATCAATCATTTTTCCTATGAGAGTTGATTTTCCAACACCAGGGGGTCCTGTTATGCCTAGAGAAGAACCAATACCTCGTTCTAGTGGAGAATTATGACCCTCTTCGACTAACGTAAGGAGTTTCGAAAGGGAACGACGATTCCCAGACCGAGCTTCTTCCAGTAGGGTATCTAATTGGTTCACCAATGCCACCCTGCCTCTTCTCCAACCCCAACTGGGTCTCCGGATTCAGAGCGTTCTTCCGTGGTAGTTAGGAATTCAAGTATCTCTGAGGATGTTGTACCTGGGCCAAATATTGCTCTAACCCCCTCCTCATACAGGCTTTTTCGGTCATACTCAGGAATTATTCCGCCTGCAAATACGATTACATTATCCATTTGAGATTTCCTCAAACCTTCACAAACCTTCGGAATTAGGACTGAATGAGCACCAGATAGTGATGAGAGACCAACAGCTCCAGCATCCTCATCAACCACAATACGAACGATCTCATCTGGAGTTCTACGAAGACCAGTATAAATCACCTCATGACCGCCGTCCCGTAGAGCTCTTGCGATTACTTTAGCGCCTCTGTCATGCCCATCAAGCCCGGGCTTGGCAACCACTATCCGCATGCTTTAGTCATACTTCCGACAACTGGTGCACGCTTCAATGAACCGATTGGAACATTTTGCTGTGTATTTATTCATTAGGAATGCTCATGGGCGACTTTGTTTCGTCATACAATTATTCATGTCAGGCGTGAAGGAACGTATTGATGACTTGCGTCGCCGAAAGGCACAGGCGGAAGCAGGCGGGGGACAGAAGCGAATTGCTGCACAACACGCCCGTGGAAAGATGACTGCTCGTGAAAGAATTGAACAATTATTGGATGAAGATTCATTCGTAGAAGTAGATGGATTAGTTGAACACAGATGTAGAGATTTCGACATGGATAGAAACGTCATTCCAGGGGACGGTGTAGTATGTGGACACGGTACTATTGATGGAAGAACCGTGTATTGTTTCGCACAAGATTTTACAGTTTATGGGGGTTCTTTAGGTGAAATGCATGGCCTAAAAATATGCAAAATCCTCGACATGGCCCTAAAGACTGGAGCTCCAGTAATTGGACTGAACGATAGTGGTGGGGCTAGAATACAAGAAGGAGTTGCTAGTCTAGGCTCGTATGCGGAGATATTTTTCAGAAATGTTAGGGCAAGCGGAGTCATTCCACAAATTTCTGTAATTATGGGTCCTTGTGCAGGCGGAGCGGTATACTCACCTGCAATCACAGATTTCGTGGTAATGGTTGACCAGACGGCTCACATGTTCATAACAGGTCCAGAAGTTATCAAGACCGTGACAAATGAAGAAGTTAGCTTCGAAGATTTGGGAGGTGCATCTACTCATGCAACTAGATCGGGAGTCACTCATTTTACCGCAGATAACGATGATGATGCGTTAGAACTAGTAAGAGACTTAGTGGCAATGTTACCTCAAAATAATCTCGAAAAACCACCAGTGAAGGTTACAACAGACCCTCTAGATAGAGTATGTGAGAGTCTGGATGGGCTGATTCCAAATGACTCAACCACACCATATGACATACTAGATGCAATCGAAGCAACTCTAGATGATGGTGCCTTCTTAGAGGTTCAGGCTGATTTTGCTGGAAATATAGTGGTAGGATTTGGAAGACTTGGAGGACATACAATCGGAGTTGTTGCAAATCAACCGAAAGTCTTGGCGGGTTGTTTGGATATCGACGCCTCGGTTAAAGCTGCTAGATTCGTGAGGTTTTGTGATGCTTTCAATGTCCCATTACTTACTTTCGTTGACGTCCCTGGATTCCTACCTGGGGCAGGTCAGGAGTGGGGAGGGATTATTCGACATGGAGCAAAGTTACTCTATGCCTATGCCGAAGCAACTGTACCAAAATTGACAGTGATTACTAGGAAAGCATATGGCGGGGCTTACGATGTTATGAGTAGTAAACACATTCGAGGCGATTACAATATTGCATGGCCTTCTGCTCAACTAGCGGTAATGGGTGCTGAAGGCGCTGTACAAATTATCCATCGCCGTAGAATAGGCTCTGCAGGAGACCCCGAGGGTGAAAGAAAGCGATTAATCGATGATTATGAAGACACATTCGCAAATCCATATCGAGCGGCCTCACTGGGCTACCTAGATGACGTGATTCAGCCTAGGGAGACTAGGGCCAAGTTGACTAAGGCACTAGGCGCCTTGTTGGAAAAAGAGGAAATTAGGCCTGCTCGTAAGCATGGAAATATACCCTTGTGAGGCATAACATGGCTACGAAAAAAGATCGATTAAGGGCTGCTGCTATACTGGCAGTATTGCTAGAGGAAGCAGAAGGACAGGCATTACAATCTTCTGAAGGTAGGGATGGTGGAAAATCCTGGTCAAAGGACCACAGGCGGTCTCTAATTGGGCGAAGGAATCTGATTCGAGCCCGAACCCGTAGAAGTACCACCAGGTGATAGTATGAAAAATCGCAAAGTCAAAGTCGACGGAGAGGAATATGAAGTCGAACTTGAAAAGCAAGAAGGAGTATGGAATGTTACCATTGAAGGTAAGAGTTTCAGAATAGAAATCGAAGGTGGTTCGGTTGGAGATCCGACAGGCAATAAACGGAAAAAAAAGGTTAGAGGGAAAAAATCTGGAACTATTTCCTCGACCATACCTGGTAAGATTGTCTCGATAGCTGTTGAAGAAGGAAATATTGTTGCTGAAGGAGATGTGGTAATGATACTAGAAGCTATGAAAATGCAAAATGAAATCCAAGCACCTCTCTCAGGAAGCGTGACTGCAGTTAATTGCAAACCAGGGGATAGCATCGAGGCAAATTCCCCATTGATTGTAATTCAACCCGAAGAAAAGAAAACGGAGTAGCACCTGAGGGAGACCCATGCCGATCTGCGATTATCCCGATTGTAAAGCCGAGGGGGAAAAAATCAGTCGACTTTCACCTGATGGATTCCTTGTAGCTACTGGGAAAAAGGCCTACTCATTCAGGGAAGCTTATCGCCGCTTTCACTATTGTAAAGAACATCATGATGAATTGATGACTAATGTGTGGAATCGAGTTCGGTCCAAGGACGACAAAGAAGACGACCATGTCGCTCCTACAGCAATTTAGAATCAAATAAGACCTAGAGCGTCCTCAATTCTGTTCAATTCAGGTCCTGTGGAACCTGAGCCTACTAGGGCATCTGAATTACTGGCTACACATCCAGCCCCAACGTAAGGTGAACCAAAGCATACTGTTCCAACCATAACGGGTACTTGCATGATTTCTGAAATTTTTTCTGCCTCCTCAGCAGATATGTCCGGATGAGCAAGAATACCTTGATTATTTGCAACCGTCATCGACCCAACGGTTTCCTGATTGGCTACTTTGCTTCGAAGGGTATCAACCTTCAGGACCTCACCAATCATTTCGGCACCAGGTCCTGGAATGACTGGACTAACTATTGCCCCGTGGTCATTGCAAGTGACGAGATTTCCTGCAGCATTTACTCCACTCTCCAGAACTACAATATCTCCAAAGCTAGTTAGTTCATCAAGATCTGCCTCTGTTGCAATATCTGCTACTGCAAGTCCATTTTTGTTGCCACGTATGAGAGAACCTAACAAAGCTGAACCTCCAATTAGACATGGATGTAACTCCAAATCAAATGCAGATTGTAAATCTTCTACAGCAGGTTTATCCAAAGATGCAGGATGGAATAGGACATCACCAATGACACTTAGATACACTCCAACTTGAGCGTGTCCAAGTATGTCTCCTGTCGAGATTCCCATAGGCTCACCTGTGTTGTCCTGTATGTATGGCTTCGCCCATAGTGAATGAATGTTGATGCGGGGAGGTGAAAGAGAGTGGCACAGCGACGCAAGTTCCCGTGGGCTCTCGCACCACAGTACAGTAAACGACGCAGGAGGACTTGACTTCCGGGTTCGATATGGGACCGGGTATTACCCCTCCGCTTTGGCCGTGCACAACTCTCCTTCGAATTGGATTGGTGATAGAATCGATATTACCTATTGGACAGAGGCCCACAAAAAGTGTTAGTGTGGGCGAGTAGAAAGATGAATGCTCGGGGGGTTAGTGCAGCTGGGCTGAACACCTCGGCGAACCTCGGTGCTTACACCCGCTGTCTATCAAACTCGTCTTCTACGAGTCCCCTGAGATGCCTCGTCTTTCGGATGACTTCGAGCTTAGATGCTTTCAGC